>Ga0209426_1000262_pt1 | contig 68792 bp, 62 predicted proteins | sample Deesub1362B_J571_FD_187697 | JGI IMG/M metagenome (GOLD analysis project Ga0209426, IMG submission 187697) | Deep oceanic, basalt-hosted subsurface ecosystem from Juan de Fuca Ridge flank, Pacific Ocean, CORK Borehole 1362B_J2.571 (SPAdes)... ... | reverse complement strand
CTCCATCAAATTCAACAAAAAAGTCATCATATGTATAGGGTGGATTATTTATATCAACCCCATAACCCCATTCATAGGGTGGAACAAGATTTATACTCTCCTCACCCTCATAGTTTTTGAAATCATATGTTCCTTTTCCTGCAAGAAGCACATAGTAGGGAACAGGATTGTAATTAAAAAATGTGTATTTCAGATAATTTCTTATTGCTACAGGATCTTTTATTCCATAGCCGAATTCTTCAAAAATATCATTTATATTTATATATTCTATTTCAGGATTTGAAAGTTTGAAGGTATCAATATAAAAATTGTTTTTTCTGTGGTAGATATATCTTAAGAATAGGTTCTTGAAAAATCCGGGTCCTATTATGAGCATGTCCGCACCCTGAATCTTTTTTAAAGATGTTCCTGTGAAAGGTTTTAAAAGAGGATGATTGGGTTTTTCAGAATACATAATCATAAAAGTATCCTGTCCTTGTCCGGGATTAAACACAATTGAATCTCTGCTGAAAATAAAATTTTCTATCTCATAATATTCAAAGGGATTTAAAATCTTAAATAATTTCCCTTTTTTTGTAAAGTTCCCTTTCAGTATCAAGTCTTCGTTTAAATCTGATTTTAAATAAAAATTTATGCTGTCCCTTATGTTTTTAAGTTCTGATTTATATCTTATCTCCAGAAAATCTATGTTTATATACCCCTGAGCCTGAAGTTTAAAAATGGGATTTGTATTTAATTGTGTTCTGAAGTTTATAATCTGTTCATTAGGAGACCCTGGAGGAGAATAGGATTGCTGAAAAACCGGATTGTTATTTAAATATAGTGTTATAACATAATTAGGTTCACTCGAGCTGCTTCTTTCTCTCAGAATAAAGTTGAACCTTACAGAACATGTTTCATTGAGGGGGTTTTTAAATTTGAGCATATTAAAGTAAAAAGTATCATTTTTTACCGCTTCACCAACCCATCTCAGCCCTGCTTTTGCAAGGTTGATGGAATTTTTTTCGTGCCTTGTAACTTTTATACCTGTTTTTATTTTTATAGACCCTGTAGGATATCCATTAATTTGGGGTACAGAGATTCCCGAATCACCTTCAAAGGAAAGATAATATACCGAGTTGTCCGTATAGGGATGAAAATAGTATTCAATTTCCCCATTATTTATTCTGTAACCTGTTCCTGAAAAACCTACAAAAATTATAGTGTCATTATCATCAAATATATTTTTTTCTCCTCTATCAATAAAAAGGAAAGGAACTTTTCTTGGTGTAATATCAGAGGAATCAGGTGATGGGTTAAGAGCCTTCAATCTTGTGTATAAAGATATCTTTCTAATATCAAGATTTTCAGGTGAAATGTTAAGGGTTTTTTTTACATCATTATAAGTTATATAATAAATTCCATTTCCTGTAACATAAATTTTTAACCACAGATTAGTGTTTTCAAAAAAAGGATTACCTGATTTTTTTTCAGGAAAATACTCTTTTTCTGTTCTTTTTATTAAAACTTTGTTATAAAAACTTTTTAATTTCTTATCCTCATATCTTGTTTTAAAATTTAATTTTTTAAGTTCCTTTTTTATTAATCTTATTTCAATCTCCTTTATGATTTCTATCCCATAATCTGTTATCCTTACAGGAAAGAGGACAAGATAAAGGGCAGGTTTGAACCTGACATAGGAAATACCTTCATTTAAAATTATCTTATCAGGAAAAGGAATATTGAAAGCTTCTCTTATTATTTCAGAGGTTAATCCTTCTTCTCTAATTTGAGGTACCCTATGAACTTCAAAATTGTTTTTCAGAATTCCCTTTCTCTTTATTCTGTATTCCACTCTGTATTCATATTCGGGATTTACCTCCACAGGTATCAATATGGAAGGTAGGTCAGGAAAGCCTGGTTCAAAATTTACATATCTTTCTCCGATAAAATACACTAAATTTTCTGTTGTTTCAACCCTTATTTCTGGTTTTATATTTAAGATTATCTCGTTATCAGAATTTGAAATAATTGTATAGTTTTTAAGTATTGAAAGGACAAAGAAAAGTATCATTCTTCAAGGGGCTCAGCTTCCTCAATAAGAAGCACAGGTATATCATCTTCTATTCTGTACTTTAATTTACAATTTTTACATACAAGAATATTTTCTTTTTCTCTATATTCAAGGTCTCCTTTACATTTTGGACAGGCTATTATATCAAGTAATTCTTTATCAATCGGCATAATTTCCTCCTTTTTATCTTTAAATTGTAAATCATTTTTAAAATTCAATACAATTATATATGTTTTCTGTGGATTATTATGTGTTTTTTGATAAAATAAATAATTTCAAGGAAAAAAATCTTTTCTTTTTTTCTTATGATGAACCATTTCTTATGCTAAAGGGTATAGATGCTGTAATGAAGTTAAAAGGCATTAATAGAAAGAGAATTTTTCTCGGGAAGGAATTTAATATCAGGGATATGAAAAATGAAAGCAGAAATTTCTCCATGTTTGGTGAAGAAAGAAATATAAATCTTATTTTCAATGCTGATGGAGTCAGATTTACTGAATCCTTCAAAAATTTCAACCCGAATTCTCCCTGTATTTTTGTTTTTAATGATAAAAAAAAGTTTGAAAGAAACAGAATATTGAATGAAATGGAAGATGGAATATATGTGCATTTTCCAAAGGTGGATTATAACACAGCTTTTAGATGGTTTAAAAAGGAGTTAAGGCTCTCTGGAAAAATTTTTCCTGATTCACAGATAATGGGTGTTGTGAAAGACAATGAGGGTTCATTAACTAAATTAAAAAACATTGTTGAGCTTATAAAACTGGGAGCAAATTTTGAAAATTTTACTAAAAAGGGACTACTCAGGGAAAAGGAGATGGATGCTCAGAATGTTATAAATTTGATGATTTTTTTAATGAGAAGGAAGATAATTTCTCCTGATTTAATATGGAAAATATATGAGCCACTACTTTATAATAGAAGAGTAAACTACGATTATGAAATTGAACTAAAACAAATATTAAGGAGGCATTATGAAAGGAGAAATAAATATTGATGAAATAAAAAAACTGGAAAGGGAAAGGAGGGAACTTGTTGAAAAAATTGAAAAATTGAAAGCAAAGGAAAGTGAAACAAAACCGCATATTTTCAAAAAGGTGTTCTCAGAATATCAGACAAAATTAAAGAAAATTCAGGCAGAACTTGATAAAAGAAAGGATGGAATAAGAGAGTATCTTAATACATTGCAGAAAAAGAAAAAGGAGTTTGAAAAAAATAAACTGAAAATTGAAGATGAAATTGAAGAGGTTAAATTGAGATTTTCCATAGGAGAATTTGATGAAGCAGTTTATAAGTCAATGCTCGAAGAGAAAGGAAAAGACCTGAAGAAGGTTATGGAAAAAATAAAGGTTCTTGAGAAAGAGATCTCAGAAATGGAAAATTTACTGGGAGAGTCAGAAGCCTCTGTTTCAGAAGAAGTAGAGATCGAAGAAATTGAGGAAGCTCCGGAAATTGAGGCAGAGGAACTGGAAGAAGCTATTGAAGTTGAGGAAACAGAAGCAGAAGAGATTTCAGAGACAGAGGAGTTGGGTGAACTGGAAGAGGTAGCAGAAGAATCTGGGGGTGGTGATGTTGAGGAGGAATTGATGGAGATAGAGGAACTTCTTGAGGAGGTAGGAACTGAAGAAGAAAAGGCAGCAGAAGAAGAGGAAATTGAAGAGGTGAGTGTGAATGAGAAACTTCTGGAAGACCTGGGTAAGGAGAGTAAAACAGAAGAGAGGGGAGAGGTTGTGTGTAAAAAATGTGGACACAAGAATTCTCCTGATGCCTGGTTCTGTGAAAATTGTGGGGCAGAACTTATAATTGAACTGGAATAGGAAAGAAAAAAGGAAAGGCTATCTGATATGAAAAAAAATTTTATTTTATTTATATTTTTAATTCTCTTTTCATGTTATTTTCAGAGGGAAGAGAAAGACCCTCTTTATTTATATCTTCTCTATTCAAGAGCTTATAATCAGGGAGAATATGAAAAAGCAAGAAAATACATTGAAGAGCTTTTAAAGATAAGTAAAAAAAAGGAATATTACAGGGATTATATTTTCTTTCTTTATAAGATAAGAGAGTATAGTAAATTAAAGAAGGTCTTTTTCGAGTATGAAAAAAAATTTGAGGTGGATTCCTCCCTTGTATATCCTTTTTTATCAGCATGTGTTTTTACAGGTGATTATAAGACTTTTGGAAAATATGAAAAGAAATTTAGAAAAAAATTTAAGAATGATAAGAATCTTTTATATCTTTCTTCTGTTTTGTATCAAACAAGAGGAGAATATGATAAGGCACTTGAACTTATTGAGAGACTCATAGAGATTGACTCCCTGAATAGAAATAAATATGTTATTGATAAAATACGAATATTATCACAGAAAAGGGATTATGAGAAAGCACTTGAGCTTATAGAAGAAATAGAAAACAAAGGGGAGGATAATATAGACCTTCTTCTTGAAAAGGCAATTGCTCTTGAGGGTTTAAAAAGATATAAGGAAGCACTACCCATTTACAGAAAAATCCTACTTATGACAGGGAGTAATGAAGGCAAACTTTTGAAGAAGATATTGAATCTTGCAATAATTGTTGGAAATTATGACTTGGCGGATTCACTTCTTTCAAAATATATAGAAAGATTTTTCTATGATATGGATTTGATTCATCAGTATGGCTTTGTAAAATATATGAAAAAAGAATATAAAAAAGCTCTTGAATACTTTTCAATTGCTCTTACGTTAAATCCAAAAGATGACCTTGCCCATTATTACATATCAAGAATTTTTTATAGAGAAAAGATGAGTGATAAAGCTTTTTATCATATAAAGAAAGCGATTGAAATAAATCCAAGGAGTTATGAATATTATGTTTATTATGCCTTTCTTTTGATAACTGAAAAAAAATTGAAAGAAGCTGAATATGTTTTAAGAGAGATGCCTGATAAAAGAAATGCGACCTATTATTACCTGCGTGGATTTCTTGAGAGACAGAGAGGGAGATTTAGACGTGCTATTTATTTTTATAAAAAATCTATTGAATATGATTCACTGGATGCGAGGAGATGGTTTGAACTTGGGGCTCTTTATGATAGAATAAATGATATAAAGAATGCAGAGAAGGCTTTTAAAAAAGCAGTAAAGATTGATTCGACTCTATCGGAAGCTTATAACTACTGGGGATATATGCTTGCAGAAAAGGGAATTAAACTTGATACAGCAAAGATGTTGATAGAAAAAGCGCTGAAATATGAACCCCAAAATGGGTATTATCTTGATTCAATGGGATGGGTTTATTATATGATGGGTAAATATGATTCTGCCCATGTTTATCTCAGACAGGCTGCAAGCCTTGTTCCGGATGACCCTGTTATAATAGAACATCTGGGAGATGTTTATTTGAAACTAAATGATATTGAAAAAGCACTTTTTTACTGGACAGAAGCTCTTAAATTAAAACCTGATAATAAGGATTTAAAAAAGAAAATAGAAAAATATAGAAAAAAGGGTATTTGAAAATAGTAACCGGTGTAACCGGTAATATTTCTTCGGGAAAGAGTAAATTATGTGAGTTTTTTAAAGAACTGGGAGGAATCTGGATAGATGCTGATAAAATAGGGCATATGATAATTGAAAAAAATAAAGAAAAAATAAAGGAGATATTCGGAGATTATCTTTCAAGAAAAGAGATTGCACAGATAATCTTTTCAGATATAAAAAAGAAAATTAAATATGAAAAATGGATTCATAAGGAAATAGGGAAGGAGATAAAAAGGGCTATAGAGCAGGGAGACGAAGGGTATTATTTCATTGAGGGAGCACTCATATTTGAAGCAAATGCTGATAGAATAATGGATTATGTTATATATGTTGAGGCTGGCGATAATGTATTAATACAAAGGTCAAAGCAAAAAGGTTATAGTGAGGAGCTTATTAAGAGAATTATAGAATTGCAGAAAAAATTTAAAGGTAAAGAGGAAAGAGCAGATTTTGTTATAATCAATGATGGAAGTGTTGATGATCTGAAAAAAAAAGCAGAGGAGATTTTTAAGATTATAAGGAATAAAAAACCTTCTTTTGTATGTGATTCCACATGTATCCGTGAATGCAGATGGTTACGTCTCCTTGGTTTTGATTCAATTTATGCAAGATTTATAAAAGAAATTACAAGGGCAATTTATGAAGAAAAAAGGTTTTTGCTTACAAGAAAAAAGTCTGGATATCTATATCCTGGATGGAAAATATTCAGAGTTCCTGAAGGTACTTTTGAACTGAGAATGAAAAGAATAACAGAATATTTTGATTTGAAAGATAAAATATCTTTATTCTCAAGATGCTCTGAATGCAATTCTGAAATTGAAGAAATTGAAAAGGAAAAAGTAAAAGAAAGGGTTCCCTATTATACTTTTAAAACTCAGGAGAAATTTTATATCTGCAAAAACTGTAAAAAAATTTACTGGAAGGGTTCACATTATTTTTATTTTGGAAAACATATAAGAAAAATTCTCCAATGAAAAAAATAATTCTATTTCTTTTTATATTTTTATTCTCCTGTGCAAGACAAGAGGTTAAAAAGTATTATATAAGACCTAAGAAAAAGATAAAAGAGCCTGTATTGAGGGTTCTGCTTTTTGAAGGTAAAAATCCTCTTTATGTAGGTGGAACAAGTATTTATTATGCGGTTGATAGCAGGGGAAAGAGGTTTAAATTTTTTGCAAATAATATTTTAAAAATAAAAAGAGGAGTAAATGGTGCTGAGGTGTATATGGATGGTAAAAAGGTAAAGCTGAGTTTACCGCTTGTATTTTATACAAAAAAAGGATATATAAAGATTCAGGGTAGGAGATTCAGAGGGGAGATTGAGATAGATCCCTTTTTAAGGGTCGTAAACAGAGTTAAAATTGAAGATTATCTTAAGTCAGTGGTTCCTCTTGAAATAGGAAGCCCTTTTCTTTCAAATTTCGAAGCACTGAAGGCACAGGCAGTTTGTGCAAGAAGCTATGCTTTGAGAAAATATTTTGAAAGAAAAAGAAATTTTTTTCATGTATATTCAGATGTAAGGGATCAGGTTTATGGAGGAAGGGATAAGGAAAATGAGATAACAGACCTTGCGGTTAAAATGACAAGAGGTGAGGTTCTTTTATATAAAAATGAAATAGCCCTTACCCTTTTCCATTCAACCTGTGGGGGAAGAACAGCCTATTTTGATGAGGCATTTCCCGGAAGAAAATATATTCCCTATTTAAAATCTGTGAGGTGCAATTTTCAGGGTAAAGACCTTTGTAGAAAATCACCATACTACAGATGGGAAAGGAAATTTTCAATTTCTGAGTTCAAGGAAATCTTAAGCAAAAATATTTCAAATTTAATGGGTATTTCTTTAACTCCGAAGGATATAATTGATTTCAGAATTTCTGATAGAGGAGCCTCAGGAAGGGTGAAGGAAATAAAGGTGAAAACAAGAAAAGGAACATTCGCTTTTAAGGGTTTTGATGTAAGAAAGGTTTTAAAAAAAGGAAGAGCTCTTCCTTCAAATTTTTTCTTTTTTAAAAAGAGGGGTAGAAATGTTATAATATTAGGTAGAGGTTTCGGTCATGGAGCGGGTTTATGTCAGTACGGTGCACTTGCGCTTGCAAAAAAAGGAGTGAATTATGAGCGTATTCTCAAATTTTACTATTCAGGTACAAAGATTAAGAAGATTTATTAAAGAAAATAAAAGGGATGCTTTGATAATTCTGATTTCCCTTATTTTCCTTTTTTCATCAATCTTTACATCAAATCTTAGCGTAAAGATTCCAGATTATATCTCTTTAATTTTAATATCAATACTTACACTTCTTTTAATTCCTAACTTTTTTACTTTACCTTTTATAAAAAAAATAACCTATAAGATTGCACTTTTTTCGATTTTTAATTTCTTTTCCTTTCTATACCCTTCTCTTTTTCATTTTTTTTCATTTTTATTTTTACTTTTATTTTTTGATTTTCCATATTTTTTAATCTTTTTATCTTTCTTCCCTTTCTATATAGTTCTGAAAAGTTCTACCAGTATTTTTTTTATTTACCCTGTCTATGTAGTTTTCCTGTTTATAATATCCTATCTTGAAAGGAAAAAGAGGGATAAATTGAAGGAGGAGATGGAAAAAATTTCCTCAAAGCTGAGGGTATTTGAGATAGAGAAAGTTCCGAAAGAAAAGGCAATAAAAGAGCTTAAATCACCTTTATATCCAGAAAAGCCTGCTCCTTTATTTAAATTTGCTTTGAACCACCTGAAGGAGGTTTATAAAAATATAATTTTCCCTCATTCTTTTGCTTTTTTGTTTTATGACCCTGTTTCAGAGGGTTTCAGAATTGAGACATCTTTTTCAAAAAGAAAGAGTTTTAAAGAAAAAGGTGTTGTTCCTCTCTATTCACCTCTTATAAAGCTTGCAACACAGAGAAATGAGAAGATTTATTTTCCTGAGTTTACAGGTTCTGCCTATGATACAGGATTCTATGATTCTGATATAAAACTCGGTTCTGTTTGCCTTGTTCCTATATATTCTGATGGAGAATTGTACGGATTTATATATGCTGATAAAGAAGAAATCAGAGGTTTTTCAGAAAGTGACCTTAAGTTTCTGGAATATCTTTCAAAAGAGATAAGTTTATATTTAAAATTCTTTATAAGTTTAAAAGATGAACATTTACTTGCTACCAGATTCAGAGCATTATTTGAACTTGCCAAAGAAACTTCTGGGAAATTGAGATTAAAGGAGGTTGCAGAAAGAATTATTCATATTGCAGAACTTTTAAAGTCAAGTGATGTTGTGTGCTTGTTTGAAAAGAAATCAGAGGAGATAAGATGTATCGCCATAAATCAGGAAAAGGAATGGATAAGAGAGGGCTCAAGATTTGTTCATTCTGAAGATTCAATAATTTCCCTTCTTTTTAAAAGTGGATTTCCTGTTTTTACAGGCAGAATAAAAAGTTCTGTTCCTGTTATAGGGAGGATAAACCCTGATATAAAATCAATTCTTGCATATCCTTTAAGAATTGAAGGTAAATTGAACTATGCTCTTGCCCTTTTTTCTAAATATCCAGAATTTTATGATGAAAAGGACAGAGAAATTTTCGGTTTTCTTACACAACAGGCACAGGTTTCGATTGAAAAAGCCCTTTTATTTGAAAGAACCCTTGAGATGGCTATAAGAGATTCTCTTACAGGACTTTACAACCACCGAACATTTCAGGAAAAGCTTTCAGAGTATGTTAAAAGAAGTTTACCCTTCACACTTCTTCTAATGGATGTTGACCATTTCAAAAAAATAAATGATACCTATGGTCATCCCTTTGGTGATAAGGTTCTTATAAAAATAGCTGAAATTCTTAAAGATGAATCAGAAAAAGGAGGTATTTCTGCAAGATATGGAGGTGAGGAATTTGCTCTCATAATAGAAGGCTCAAAAGAATATGCTCAGTATAGAGCTGAAGAGATAAGAAGAAGGGTGGAAAGAGAAGAGTTTTACACAGATGATGGAGAAAGGGTTTATATTACAATGAGCATAGGACTTGCTTCTTTTCCAAATGATGCAAGAGAAAGGAGTGTTCTGATTGAAAGAGCAGATAGGGCTTTATACATAGCAAAAAGAAGCGGAAGGAACAGGGTCATTGCCTGGGCACAGGAAGAGATGGGGTTATTTTAAAAATCTCTCAAGAAAACGGGTATCAATGTTTCCTTTTATGAAATCTTCATCCTCTATTATTTTTTTATGTAAGGGAATTGTTGTTTTTATTCCATCAATTATTGTTTCTTCAAGAGCCCTTTTTAATCTTCTTATTGCAAGTTCCCTTGTTCTTTCATGAACTATTAATTTTACTATTAATGAATCATAATAGGGCTTAATTTCATAACCCGCATATATATAAGAATCAACTCTTACCCCGGGACCTCCCGGAAGATGGAGTGTGTTTATTTTACCGGGTGATGGTCTAAAACCCTTTTCAGGGTCTTCTGCGTTAATTCTCACCTCAATTGCATGTCCTCTCATCTCTACTTCTTCCTGTTTTAATTCAAGTTTTTTCTTTTCCTCAATTTCTATCTGGAGTTTTATTAAATCAATTCCTGTAATAAATTCTGTTACAGGATGCTCAACCTGAATCCTTGTGTTCATTTCAATAAAATAGAGGTTTTTATCTTTATCCATCAGAAATTCAAGAGTTCCTGCTGATTTGTATTTTATTGCCTCTGCTCCTCTTCTTGCATATTCAAGTAATTTTTTCCTTGTCTTTTCATCAATTGCAGGAGATGGAGCTTCTTCCAGTATTTTCTGATGTTTTCTCTGAAGGGAACATTCCCTTTCAAAAAGTGTGAGAACCTTTCCTTTTCCATCTCCCACAACCTGAACTTCAATATGTCTTGGGTTTTCAATAAATTTTTCTATGTATAACCTTTTATCACCGAAAGCTGCTTGAGCTTCTGCCTGTGCTGTTTTGAAATTTATTTCAAAATCTTTTTCATTTCTTGCAATTCTCATTCCTCTTCCTCCACCTCCTCCTGCTGCTTTTATCATAACAGGGAATCCTATTTCTTTCGCAATATCCATTGCATCATCCAGGTTTTCAACAACACCCTCTGAACCTGGTATAACCGGAACTCCTGCCTCTTTCATTATTTTTCTTGCTTTTGCTTTGTCTCCCATTTTCTCTATATGAGAGGAATCAGGGCCGATGAATATGAATCCAGATGACTTAACAATTTCAGCAAATTCTGCATTCTCAGATAAAAATCCGTATCCCGGATGAATAGCATCACACCCTGTGACCTCCGCAGCTGATATTATTCTCGGTATGTTAAGATAACTCTGTGTCGAAGGTGGCGGTCCTATACATATTGATTGATCTGCAAGAAAAACATGTAGAGAATCTCTATCAGCTTCTGAGTACACTGCAACAGACTCTATCCCGAGTTCCTTACATGCATAAATTATTCTTACAGCAATTTCACCTCTGTTTGCTATTAGAACTCTTTTTATTTTCATTTTTCTATTATTATTTTCTTTATATCCTTTGATTCTGCAGTTTCAAGAACAAATAAATAAAGACCGGGTGGGATATTTTTACCATTTCTTGTTTTTAATTCAATTATTTCCTTGTATCTACCAAGCGGTTTTGTAAAATAACTTCTTTCAAATACTCTTTTTCCTGAAGATGTAAATATTTTTAGTGATACAGGTGTTAATGCCTCATTTATGATGTATTCAATTTTAATTCTATTACCCTTGACAGGATTCGGGTAAAGAGATATTATTCTTGATTTTTCTCCTTCCTCTGATGGAATTAATATTCTCTCATAATTTAAAACCTTTAAGGCATCAGGGATTCCATAACCGTATATATTATCAGGATTCTGAGAGTTGGATGCCGTTTCTCTTATAATTCTGTAAAGTTTTCTTGCATCCCAGTCAGGATGAGCAGATAGAACTGAAGCTGCGAAGCCAGCCATTAACGCAGTTGAGACAGATGTTCCCTGTGATTCTGAATATGAATAGAGAGTATCTCCTGATGATGTTATTTCCATATAGAGAGTTGTGCTTTTAAAAGGTGCAACAATATCAGGTTTTATTCTTCCGTCAGATGTTGGTCCAAATGCAGAACCATTCCATATATTTCCATTCAGTTTGACTCCCCCGACTGTTATAACAGAATCCGCATCTCCGGGTGCAACAATTGTTGTGTCCGGTTTTGTTGTGTCTGAATGTGCAACATTACCTGCGGCAGTAAATACAAGTATTCCTTTTGAGAGTGCTTTTGAGGCAGCACGTGACGATATAGCTGTTTTTCCATCCATGTCTCTTTTTGTATACCAGTCAGAATAACCAAGAGAAGATGAAACAATTTTGGCTTCAAATCTGTAAGATAATTCAAGTGCTTCAACCCAGAAATCCTCTTCTACGTAATGTTCAAAATTACCTCCCTCAAATGTATTTGTCCTTTCTGTCTTAAATAAAAGAAACTCCGCTCCGGGTGCTGTGCCTATCATCCTTCCTGGAGCATAACCACCAATTAGCCCTAACATTCTTGTTCCATGATATACTCCTGATAAAGGATCAGAATAATCAGTTAAAGGGTCTATATTTACATTTCTGTCTCCTCTTCTTCGATATACTATATATTGGTCGTAAGAATTTAAGTTATCAGTGAAATATTCAAAAACAGAATCTATGATACCCTTATCATAAGAATATATAATACCATTTTTTGAATAATAGATTTTGTCTTTTAAATATACAGGAGTTCTTATAAAAAATCCACTGTCGATTATCCTCTTTGATATTATCTGTATCTGTGAATTCATTTTTATTTCAAAAACTGTATCCACTTTATTACCTGTGATAAAGAGCATTTTTATGGTATCATTTTTTATATACAGTTCAGGCGAGAATCCCCCTGATAACAGAGTATCAGTTATTATATTGAAAAGAGAGTCAATGGAGAGAATCCCAGTATAAGGTTCTAAAATTCCTGTTTCATAAGAAATGAAAAGGGTATCATTTTTAACTGCTGTTTTGAAATTAAGTATAGTTTTGTTGATTGATAAAATGTTATTACCATTTAAGTCAATTATATTTAAGGAACCTGTGTCAGAATAGACGATATAAATGCTGTTTCTAAAGTTTAGAATTTCAATATCAAAAATTGGAGAACCCTGAATAAGAACCTTTGATGAATCAATATTTAACAGCTTATCAAGGAATGTTAGAAGTATACCCTCTGTATTACCTGTAATAATTTTATTCGCAAGATAAATTTTACCCTGATAATAAATAGCAGAAGGCAGAAGGGAGGTTGTATCAGGGGTTATAAGTTTTGGCTCATTTTGAGGAAAGAAGTTACCATTGATAAATAGTGCGCCATAAATTTTCCATAGATTTGTAAGATTATCTCTTTCATTAAGAAAGGAGTATAAAATATAGAGTGTGTCATTGTTTCCTGTAATTGATGAGAGACCAATATAACCGATTGCTCTTTTATGGGGGATTCTGTATGTGTTATTGTTAAATATAAGAAAGAGTGAATCACCGCTGTTAAAATCATAGGTAAATTTAACTCTATTTCCTTCTCTTATATGCATGAGAGCAGGATGGGAAAGGTCAAATCCTGTGTCAAAGATTGAAATTCTTACATTTTGACCTATAAATCCCTTTCTGTGAACCTCTATTAAATTTAAAAATTTGAGAACTCCATATGATTCTCCGTAATCAGAAGGTGTAAAAGAAAAGGGTTTTATACTTTCAAATCTTTTACCACGCAAAACAGGTTTAACATTTTTGATAAGGGACAGGATTTTTTCTCTGTTTTTCAGAGTTTTAGGAAAATAACCAGAAATATAGTTCTCCCATTTTGATACGGCTCTTGTTCTGAATCCATATTTTTCAAGTATATTTGCAGTTCTTGATAGATTGTCAGACTCAATCCATAAATTCAAAAAACCTCTTTCATCAAGTTTTGAGTTTATGTTCGGATTTAAAAGAAAAATTAAAAACAGTATCATGTCTGTCTGCCTATGGTTTTTAAGAATATTGCATATCCCTGGAGTTCATTTTGGAGAAGCTCGAGGACATTTCTTGCTGCCTGATAATCAGGGTTTATTGATAATGCATTTTCAAGTTCAATCTGGGTTTCTTCAAAGAGTGTTCTTATTTTTATCAATAACGCAATTGCAAGGTTAAATCTTACATCAGCATATTCAGGGTGTTCCTCTCTTATTTCTTTAAGTTTTAATATGTAATCGTCTATTATATTCCTTACCTTCTCAGGTTCTTCATATTTTGAAAGCAGTATGAATTCATCAAGAATCTCGTGAATATCAGGGGGAGAAAGTATTTTGAAAAATTCATCAAAGTTCTCTTTTGCTTCAAAAATATCTCCCTTTTCAAGACATTCAATTCCCTTTTTAAATTTTTTATTTTTAAATCTCGGGTCAAGTAATTCCGCACTTTTAAAGGAAAGTATTATCGTTTTAAAAGGAACTGTTGCTCCTGAGTTGAGCGTAAGTTCAAGTAATGCAATGCCCATCTCAAAATGTGCTTCTGCATATGAAGGATTTTGTTCAAGTGCCTTTTTAAGATAGGAAATACTTCTTGTATATTCTCCTTTAAATCTTAAAGCTCTTGCTCCCCATAAAAGATAATTGGGATAATCCTTAATCTGTATTGCCTTATCAAAATAAAGCACACTTTTTTCATAATCCTTTAATTCAAAATAAATTTTACCCAGTACATAATTTGCCGGTGCATAATTCTCATCCAGTTTTATTTTACTTTCCATCAATTCTTTTGCCTCTTCCAGAAGCCCCATTTTTAGAAATTTCTCAGCGAGCTTTACATACATTTCAAGAGGGGCTTCCTTCATTTTTTCTCTTACTGAAAGCCATGCTTTTAATTCACTCACCACATTTTCATGGAAATTCTTTATTGTTTCAAATATTTTCTTTTCATTAAGTTCTCCTGAAATTTCCTCTCTTCTTACAAGCACAATTTTTCCCTCTCTTGTTACTTTTGTGAAAATTTCACCCTGAGTTGCAAGATAACTCGTTTCAATATAATATGTCTTTTCCCCAACATTTAGATGTGAAGATGTTCCAAATCCTTTCATTCTGATATCCTCTTAAGTTTTTCAAGTCGGTCTTTTGCCTGTTCATAAAGTTTCTTGGTATCTTTATAATCAGGTTTTACCTTTATTATGTTTTCCCATGCTTTTATTGCCTCTTCAAGCATTTCCATCTTGTAAAATTCTATGCCTTTTTTATAATAATATTCCAGTTCCTCCTGAGAAATTTCAGGTATTTTTTCCTTTTTTTTCTCCTTTTTGATAACAGGTTTTCTTACAATTTTCTTTTTTTTCTTTTTTTCCTTTTTTGGAGCTTCAACATATACTGGAACTTCTTTTGTTCTCACAATTTCTTTTATCATAATTCTCTTTTTGAAATCAAGGACAAATCCTGCAAATACTTTTTTATCATAGAGACCTATTATGAATTTCATGTTATCCTTCTGAAATCTTAATCCGAAAGAAAATTTCTTTTTCCTGAATATCTGAAGACCTGTATAGATTTTTATTGAATTGATATAACTGTTTTTGAGTTTTTTTATGTAGGTTAGACCTGTCTTCATTCCTATTGAATCGACTGTAAGAGCCGGTTCAATATTAAGAGCAATTCCACCCCCATGAAGTGAGAGACCTGTCTGTATGAAAAGTTCTGTTTTGTTTCCTTCTGGGTGATAAGTTCCCTCACCGTAAAATCCAACTGAGAAGAAACTGGAAGGAGCCTGAAGGTATCCCAGTCCCATGCAAAATCCTTCAAAAACTTTATTTATGAAAATTATTTTTCCTCTTGCTGAAAGGGATGCCTTTTCAGCGTATGTGCCTGAAGAAAAGCCAAAGAATGTTCTTCCATCAGATTCAAAAGAGAAGTTCCTATAAATAATAGAAACAAATTTCAATTCAGAAGGAATTTCAAAAAAGAATCCGAATTTTTTCTGAGGGCTTGTAAAGGAAGATGTTATATACCTGTCAAGGAAATCCACAGGATAGGAAACCCCAGTCCCTCCTTTTAAAAACGGAAGTAATATTAAAAGATTAATCATAATTTTTTTACTATAAGAAAGGTTATATCATCCTCTGGCTCTGCGCTTCCTCGATATTTTCTTATACATTCAACTATTCTGTCTTTTATTCCTTCAACATTTTTCTCTTCACTCACAACCTGGGTTATCATTTTGAAACACCTTTCTTCACCAAGCATTTCACCTTTTTCATTTTTTATATCAAATAATCCGTCGGTATAGAGAAAAAGGATATCACCGCTTTCAAGTTTGCCCTGACCTTTCTGAACAAAAGAAGGATATTCATCGTCTGATACAAAAGAAAAACCTACAGGAACACCATTTGTTTTAAACTTTTCAAGTCTTTTTTTGTTTGAGACAAAGAGAAAAGGTGAAGTGTGTCCGCAGGAAGAATAAAGATAATTTCCTCTTTCTTCGAGATAGAGAAGAAAGAGGGTTATAAACATATCATCAGGGATTCTATTTTTTATAAAGGAGTGCAGGTTTGTAACAAATGCCACAGGATTTCTGGAGGTTTTGTAATTTGAATAGATAAATGACTTTGTTAAGGCCATAACAAGTGATGAAGAGGCCCCCTTTCCTGATACATCACCTATTACGCATAGAGTATGTGTCAGTGCTTTTAAAACATCTACATAATCACCCCCAACATAGAAGGCGGGTTCATAATAATAAGTTATTTCGTATCCCCTGACCTCAGGTATTTTTTCAGGAAGAAGCATCTTCTGAATTTCCCTTGCAAGTTCTGCATCCCTTTTTAATCTTTCCCTTTCTGTTAAATCCTTCTGATATTCTATAAGTTTAATTCTCATCTCCTCTGCTGCCTTAACTATTTTCCCGAACTCATCTTTTGATTTAAATTCAATTTTTTCTTCCAGCCTTCCTTCTCCTATCCTTTTGAGTGATTTTATGATATAGTTCAAAGGTTTCAGGGAGAGATATGAGAAAACGAAGATAAGAATAACTCCTGTTGTTAAAGAAAAAAGAAATATTAAAAATGCTCCTTTTCTGAAATCTTTTTTTGCCTTCTCAAGAATAAAGACAGGCAAACCAAGATACACCTTACCTATTTTTATTCCGCTCATAAAAATTTCCTTTTCAAAAATGAACACATCTCCCCTTACCTTGTAAAAAGGTATTATTTCATTTATATCTTTATCAATCTCCTCATATTCCGGTGCTCCTTTAATTTTACCCTTTCTATCAGTTATGTAAACAAACTGAAGATTCTCTTCCTTTTTTATTGAATAAGTTAATCTTGAGAGTTCTGCAATATTGTTATCAAGTAGAGGCTCCTTTGCAACCATTGATAGAGAAGAACATAAAGAATTTCCCCTTGCTTTAAGTTCCTCAATTATATAACGTTCCCCCTTTTTTGTAAGATAATCATATATAAGATATGAGAAGAATATAAAAACAAGAGAGAAGAGAATACTTATCTTTATTTTAAAACTCATTTACCCAGCAATTTCTCCCTGAGTTTTTTGTAGGCAAAAAATAATCTTCCTTCTCTTGTCAGGAGTCCCTTTTTCTCAAATATCTCTTTAAATACTGTATGAGGAACCTCCTTTTTCTTTTCCTTTTTATATAACTCGTATATTTCCTCAGGTTCCATAATAGGATTTTCCATTACCTTTTCCTCAATCCAGTTTTCAATATCTGATGGGATTTCAATTTTTTCTTCCGGTTCCTCAACTTTTGCCATCTCAGGAATTTCAATGTCTTCTCTGTAATCAACAAATCTGTAAAGTTCCATTATGTCAAAGATGTTTTTAATTTCTTTCTTCATTCCTGTAACAGTAACATTTATGTTATCTTTTTTTGAGTATACACAGAATTTCAGAAGAGCTCCATATCCTGCACTTGAAACATAATCAATATCCTTATAGTTGAGTATGATTTCCTTTTTGTTTCTATTCTTGATTTCTTCGAGGACTTCTTTGAAATCATTAACTGTTCTTGTGTCAATCTTTCCTCTTAAATTTACATAGAGTTTTTCATCTTTTTCAAAAATATCGGCTTCAAATAGCTTCATAAGAATTATTATAAATGAAAATTTTATAATTTTTCTCTTAAATTTTACTTATGAAGATTCTTATTACAGGGAAACCCAGGGTAGGTAAAACCACACTTTTAAAAAGAGTTTATGAAAGACTTTCGGAGGAAAACCTTAATATAAGAGGTTTTTACACGGGTGAGATAAGAGAAAAAAATAAAAGAGTAGGATTTTTTATAGAGAATTTTAAAGGTAAAAGAAAAATTTTCGCCCATATAGAAGTAGAATCAAAATTCAGAGTGGGTAAATATGGTGTTGATATTCAGGCTCTTGAGGATATTGGAGTACCTGAAATTGAAGGAGCAATTAAAGAAAAAAGTTTGCTCATGATAGATGAAATAGGTAAAATGGAACTTTTTTCTCAAAAATTTCAGGAGAGTGTAAAAAGAGCTTTTAATTCGCAAATTGATATAATTGCTACAATTGCAGTCTCTCCTCACCCTTTTATAAAAGAATTGAAAAAAAGAAAAGATGTTAAAATTTATAGCTTAAATGAAGAAAAAAGGGAGTATCTTTTTAAGAAAATTATAGAATTATGTCAAAAAGAACTAAGAAAATAATAAAGAACACAATTTTAATTACAGGTATTATTTCCTTTTTGATTTTTGCATTTGTTCTCCCGCATTTAATAGATATTCCTGATATTTATTTAAAAAATATTTCAATACTTATTCTTTCAGCAACTCTCTGGCTTACAAATGTTATACCACCTGCTGTTACAGGAATCTTGATTATTGCAATAACTCCTCTTTTTAACATTCTTTCACCCGAAAAAACCTTTTCTGCTTTCGGAAACAGGGCAGTGTTTTTTATTCTTGCAGCCTTTATTATGGCGTCAGCAGTCCTTAAAACAGGACTTGCAAAAAAACTTTCCTTTTATTTTCTTAAATTTTTCTCAAAAACTCCTTTTATGCTTTTAACAGGTATATTCTCAATATCATTCTTTCTTTCACTTCTGATTCCTGAACATGCTACAGCAGCTATACTTTTCCCCTTTTTACTTCAGATTTCACATGGTGTAAAGGATAAAAAATTTCAAAAACTTTTGTTTTTGTCAATGGCATGGGGTGCTGTTTCAGGTGGAATCGGAACACCTCTGGGTGGTGCAAGGGCACCTTTTGCAATGGGGCTTTTTCAGGAAAACTTTGGAGAAATAATCACATTCTTTGAATGGACAAAATATTCTTTTCCTCCGAGTTTTATGTTTCTGATATTTGGAATTATATATATACTGTTTATTTCCAGAAATCTTAAAGAGAAATCAATAGAGATAGAGAAAACAGATTTGAAACTTAAAGAAAATGAGTGGAAGGTGCTTCTCATTTATATTTTTGCTATAATTTTATGGGTATTCTTTTCTGATAAGATTGATATGGCTGTCACAGGTCTTCTTGCATGTTTTCTGCTTTTTATTTTTAAATTGATAAATTGGAGAGATGCCCAGCATTATGTTAACTGGGGGATTATACTTATGTATGGTGGTGCCATAGTTCTTGGAACTTCACTTTATAAGTCAGGAACTGCTGAATACATTTCAACTAATTTCCTTAATCTGCTTTCTAACTATCCATTTCTTCTTTTTGTAACTATTCTGTTACTTACGCTTATCCTAACAGAATTTATAAGCAATGTTGCTACATGTGCTCTTCTTCTTCCTGTTGCATACGGATTTTCAAATCTGTTTGATCCTTTATTTTTAACCCTGTTTATTGCAATAACAAGTGGTCTTGCTTTTGTTCTTCCTTTTGGTTCACCTCCAAATGCTATTGCTTTTTCTTCAGGAAAATATTCAATATCCGATGCTGTGAAATATTCGGTTCCCTTTTTCCTTATATCTCCCTTTATCATATATTTTGTAATAAAACTTTTATGGAATTTTAAATTAGGAATATGAAGAAGATACTTGTTATTTTTACCGGTACAAGAGATGATATAGAAATAATAAACAGGGTACTTGAAAGAGAAGGTGAAAATATATTTATTGAAATTGTTTTTATACTCAGTGAAGCAATACCTTCCAATTTTTCCACTTGGCTTATGTATATGGGATTCCTCGGGGAAGAGCCAACAAAGGAAATAAAAGATTTGATACTTAAGGAAATAGAAAGAGATTTGATTGAAAGAAAAAAGGAGGTAGAAGAGTTGCTAACGAAAAAGGGTATAAGTTTCAAAACAGAATTTAAAAAAGGTGATTTCTATCAAATTGTAAAAGATATTACCCAGAAAGAAAAGTTTGATTCAGTATATACCTCAAAAGCAAGGGATGTCATAATCGGGGAAGAAAGTTTGAAAGATTTAAAAATAAAAGAACTTTAAATTATTTTCATTGATAAAGATATTTCGGTTTTCTTAAACTTTTAAGGTTATGCAGATAAAGGAGCATTATGTTCCGAGACGAGAGCTTATAAAGAAAGTTCTGGGATTGAAGGATATTAAGGTGTTTTTTATATTTGGAATTCCGGGTTCTGGTAAAACTTCATTTTTAAAGAGTTTTCATAAAAGAGTTAAGGCACAGAGTATTTTTCTTGATATAGAAGATGAAGATAATGATTTAAATATTTTTATAGAAAAATTTCTCAGAATTGATAAAAAGGCTTATGAAAGAGATAAGTTTTATGTAATCATAGATGATTTCCAGAAAATCTACAGAAACAGGAGAATTATATCCTATCTTACAAAACTTTTTAAAATAGAAAATTTCATATTTTTAATTTCTTCCAGAGAAGAATTTGATATAGAGGAGAAATTTCATATTCTCAAATACAGAAAAATTACAGAAAAGCAGCTCTGGTTTACCAGGGAAGAGGTTAAGAGATTTTACTGGATAAAATATAAAAGGAGGTTAAAAGAAGAGCACCTTGATTTAATTTATAAATTGAGTAAGGGATGGCCTGTTGTTGTGAGCGTTCTTATAGATGTTTATTACAGAAAAGGAATAAAAAGTGTGATTACCTATCATTCAAAAAATTCCATAGGAGAATACCTTGAAAAAGAGATTATTCCTTTAATACCCGAGAAACTGAGAAAAAATATAGGAATTCTGGGTATTCTTCCTTCCAGTTTCAATCTTTCTGATGTGAAGGGATTTTTGAACAAAAATGATTACAGAACTCTGTTGAATATTTTAAAGTTTTTGAATTCCAGAATTCCTTTTATAAATTATGAGGGTCTTGGGAGATGGGAAGTCCATTCCCTCTTTGTTTCCTTTCTGAGGGAAAGGGGTTATATAAAAGAAGATATTCTGAAAAGGATAAAAAGAGATGTTTATGAAGAAAAATTCCCGATATCAGCACTTGATAATTATTTTTATTCAAGAGATTTTACTAGTTTCAGAAAATTGATTAAAAAAAGATTCAATAAGATTGATTCACAATGTAATCTTGATATTCTTGAAAAAATAATTGAAAATACACCTTCACAGCTTTTGGGTAGTGAAGAGATAGAATTTTTAAAAGCAATCTATTACAAAAAGACAGGAAACTATAATGTCTCATTCAAAATTTTTGATAAACTTAGAAGAAAAAAAGGTGATTTTTCCATTATTTCGGCATATTTTGCTTCAAGAATAATGATGCTGACAGGTAATCTGAAACTTGCAAGGAGAATTCTTTATTCTTCTTTAAGAAATATAAAAGATAAAAACAAATTGGAAAAAGTACTCATATTTTCTACTCTCGGTTCAAGTTATATTTTCTCGGATGATTTAAACAGAGCTGAAAAGTATTTGAGAAAAGCCATTGAGGTATGTGAAGAAATAAAAGATGATAAATTGAGGATACCCATTGAGATAAATCTTAAAATAGTTGAGAAAGGAAAAGGAGAATTGAAAGAGGAAGATATTTATGTCCTGCTCAGGAAAATAGAAAAAAGGGGTGAAACCTATAATTATCTTGTTTTACTCTATCATTTTCTTGAGTTTCTTTACAAAAACTGTAAGATTCAGAAAGTATATGAATATGTATCAAAAGGCAAAAAATTAAGTTTTATGATTGACGAATATTTGTATAATGCCTTTGAGTTTTACGAAAACAAGACAAAGATAATTGATGGAAGGTATGATGAAGCAGAAAAGGGATTCTTGAAAATTGTAAAAAAATTCAGAGGCGAAGAAAGTTCACAATATTTAAGTTCCTTTTTCCATCTTATCAGAATATATATATTAAAAGAAAAGTATGAGGAAGCAAAAGAGATGTTTAAAGAAATTGAAAAAGATTTTGAGACTCTTGAAATGAAGGCTCTAAAGCTTCTTCTTGAAACCTTTAAGGTTTTTTTAAATGTTATGACAGGTTACAAGAATGAAATTTATGAACTTGAAGATATAGTTGAAGAGATAAGAAAATCAGGATGGTATTATGATTATGCATGGATGCTTTTATATCTAATAAAAGCTTTAAGAGAAACAGGGGATTTTAAAAAAGCTCAATTTTATATGAAGAGATTTAACCGATTGATAAAAAAATATAATTTCAATGTCTTAATTAAAGAAAAGGAGAAATTACTTCATGAAGAAAAAGAAAATATACATGTTCAATTACTTGGAGAATTTAAAATACTAAAAAATGGAAATGAAATATCACTCAGGACTATAAAAGGTGAAAAGGCAAGAAAGTTACTTAAGTTTCTTTTTATGAAATATAACAATGTTGTAAGCAATGAAGAGATAATAGAGATTTTCTGGCGTGGAGGAAAATTGAAAAAAGCTTTAAATTCTCTTTATGTTTCAATATCAGAAATCCGTAATTTCTTAAAGGAAAGCACTCTTCCTTTTAAAATTATAAAAAAGGGTGAAGGGTATATGCTCAAAGGGGAGAAAACACTTATAGATACAGAAAAGTTTCTCATGTTTTATAAAAAAGCTTTCAATTCTTCAAAATATAATGAGAAAATGGAAAATATAGAAAAAGCTTTATCCCTTTATAAAGGCGAATTCCTTGAATGTGAAAAATATTCTGATTTTTGTGTTTTAGATAGAGAATTTTACAAAAGAAAATATTGTGATATTTTATTATTAAAGGGGAAATTATTATATGAAAAAAATAAATGGGAATCTGCTGAAACTGTGTTTAAAAATCTTATAGATATTGATCCTGTTAATACAGAAGCCCACAGATTTCTTATAAAATGTTTGGAAAAAATGAAGAAAGGTGAAGAAATCATAAAGGTTAAAAAAAGATTTACCAGGAATTACTACTTAAGATTTAAAGAGAAACCTCCTTCGGATTTTTTATAGTTATTTTATTTTAATAATTTTTTGTTATATTACCAACTTTTTTCCTACTGAAGCATAAAGATACAATTTAATTTCCTTTCTTAAAAAATCATTTTATAAAAACAAAAGGCTTTACAATTTCATGGGTTCCTGCTTTTAACCTTAGAAAATACTTTCCTGATTTATTCAAATTTAGCTTATAAATATATTTTCCTTTCTCAAGGTATGAATTTTTTATTGCCAGAATATTTCTTCCTTCAGAGGAATAAAGATTCAATTTTATATGTGTTGAAAATGGAAGACTCAAATGAAGTAAGATATCCTTTATATTTGTTAACCTTACATAAGGAATTACAGTTTTTTTATCTTTTAAATACTCTTTTACATTTATCCTTGATTCTGCATCAAACCATATACTGTATGAACTGTCTATAAAAGCTGTCCAGGTTAAAACCGCATCCCCTGTTGAATAATTGACACCTACAGAAGGTTCGTGTAAATCACTTAAATCCTGTGTGTTATTCTCATTTATTACAATTCCTGGGGTCCATGATGAAGGAGTATTTATATCGCCTCTCCTGAATATAACCTCTTCAAAGGTGTTATAATTTTTTCTATATACAGCATAAAAGGAAGAACTTGCATTATCAACAAAAACATCCGGCAGGAATGCTCTTGTTCCTGAAGTATCAAAAATTTCCTCTGTCCAGGTTTCTCCTCCGTCCGTAGAATAGTAGATATAAAGGTCTGTAGTTGTGATTCTATCCGGACCTCTTCCCAAAATAATCACCCAGTTTGAATCTGTATATGATGCAGCAATATCTGCATAAGTTTCACCGGAGTTACGAAAATTAGATATTTGGTTCCAGTTATTACCGTAATCATCGGAATATAAGGCATAAACTGCATTGGGATAGGAGCCCCATGAATGTAATGGTGCTATTACCCATAACCTATGAGGTTGACCGTATGCGATTCTTGCCATTATCCAGTAAGGAGAATAATACTGTGCTCCCAATAAAACTATTGGACCTACCTCCCAATAAGATACATCAAGCTCATTACTTCTTGAAAAATAAACATTGGAAACTGCACCATCTAAATCCCTTTCACACCAGGTTGCATATATATAACCCATTGAATTATAAGCAGGAGCATCATTGGCTAAGTGGAGGGAATGTATTCTTCTTGATTTTTTTCCTGTGGGAGTTCCTTCATAGATAAGGTTTTCTCCTAATCCCGGTAGAATTACCTTTACCCATCCGTAGAAGGTATCAACAGTTATTTTATGCACAACAAACCACTCTACTATTGTATCCCTGACTGTCATAATACCCGGTGATGAAATCTTATAGTTACTTCCGAAGTTCTGTTCATATTTAACCCCCCATGTTTCTCCATTATCCGTGGACATTAAAAGTAGTTTTATTGAGTCTTCAATAATTGCAATTGCATACAGTTCTCCGTTTGATAAAGAAGTAATCTTCACATCATAGACATTATTCCTTGGGTCCATTTTAATATCATTACCCCATTTAAGCACTTCTGATGGTGTATTTACAGGTTGATAATCTGACCTTGAGATTTCTACATTTTTGGCATCGGTTTTTCTGTATATTTTTTTGCTTGTAACCTGAGGGAGAAAATCCCCCCCAAAATTTGAGAGAATATTAAAAGTGTTATTTTAAACATTGTATTACCTCCTTTTACGTACCTAATTTTACTGAAGGAGTCTTAAAAAAATCTTAAAAAAATCTTCGGTAAATGTTGATATATAAGGGACTTATTTCAGTTAAATACGAGAAAAAAACCGTATTTTGATTTTAAATCTCTTGTAAAATCCTTTCTATTTTCTCCTGAACCTCAAAACCGTTATTTTCGAATTCAAGGGTCTTTTCAAAACCCATTGAGATGAATTTTTCTTTCAGCTTTTCATTCTTTTTCCGAAATAGAATAATCACAGGAAAGGGAATATTTTTCATATTTTCAAATTTTTCAGCTTCAATAAGTTCGTGGTTTACAAAGATACATTTAATTTCAGGACTATCCATATAAGAGCTCAACTCTTCTAATTCTTTTAAATTAATGACATCATAACCCTCCAGAACAAGAACTGGCTCTATCTTTTTGAGCTCTTCTTCATCACAGAAGGTGAGTATTATGTTTTTCGTTGCCATCAATTAATATTGATGCAATTTCTATTCCAGAAGAAGGTTTTTTAATGAAAAAACTGCAAGACAGTTAGATTATTTGAATGCCTCTCTATCAAAGTTTGCTTTTTGCAAAGCTTTATGTATATCTAAAGTAACAACCTATAAATTTTTAAAAACTGTTAAAATTACTTAAATTCTACCTGTAAACTCCTTTTTTTATATTATCTATTGTTCCATGTGTTCTTTTATGCTCTTCAAGTAATTTTTCAAAATAGGCGTCTGTCATTTTTTGAATTTCTTCTATGTCCTCTTCTGTTAAATGTCTGAATCTGCCCTGAAGCTGGAGGTATTCTTTTACAGGTAATCCTTTCGGATAATAGTTAATGGTAACTTTATCTCCATTTTCAACTTCATAAAGAGGAAAGAATTTTGTATCCACAGCAAGTCTTGAAGCTTTTATTGTTAATTCCGAGTCCATTCTCCATCCAGGAGGACAGGGTGCGAGGATATGTATAAATCTTGTTCCTTTCATTTCTTTTGCCTTTTTAACCTTTCTGTATAAATCAAGAGGAAATGCAACAGTAGCGGTTGCAACATAAGGGATTCTATGTGCTCTCATTATTTCAATTATATGTTTCTTTGGTCTTTTGTTCGGGCTTTCATAGGGGGTTGTTGTTGTCCAAGCCTTAAACGGAGTTGCGCCGGACCTCTGAATCCCTGTATTCATATAAGCTTCATTGTCATAACATATATAAATTATATCTTCGTTTCTTTCAGCTGCCCCTGATAATGCCTGAAGTCCTATGTCAAATGTCCCTCCATCTCCAGCCCATGCAAGGACATTTGTATCCTTTAATCCCTTTGCATTTAAACCTGCTCTCATACCCGTGGCAACAGCTGCTGCAGTTTCAAAGGCTGTGTGAAAGAGAGGTGCTTTTAATGAATGATATGGAAAGGGTCCATCAATTATGGTCCAGCAACATGCAGGAATTGTAACAACAGTATTTTTACCAAGTGCTCTTAAAACATGTTTTATTGCAATCGGAGCACCGCATCCCTGACAGGATAAAATTCCGGGATTTAAAACTTCTTCCTGTAAAAGTTCTCCCCATTCAAATGCCATTTTATTTCCTCCTTTAAAGATTTATGTTTTCTGTTTTTAAACCCCAGAAAATAATATCTTCATCTTTTTCTCTTTTTTCAGCATCTTTGATAACTTCTTCAACATCCTGAGGAGTGATATCCCTTCCACCAAGTCCCCATATATAGCCAAGAAGTACAGGTTTTTCCTTAATAGAATAAAGTGCGGACCTTATTTCGTTAAAAAAGACTCCTCCAAGACCGAAAGAAATATTTCTATCAAGCACAATAACCTTCTTCCTACCTGATAAAATTTTTCTGATTTTTTCAAAATTGAAAGGTCTTAAAACCCTGACCCTCAACACACCGACTTTTTTGCCATCTCTTTTTCTTATTTCATTTACAGTATATTTGACGGTTGAGGAAACTGCACCGGATGTTACAAGAACAATTTCAGCATCATCCATCATGAATTCCTCAAAAAATCCCCATTTTCTTCCAAATCTTTCCTCAAACTCCTTTCCCGCATTTTCAATTTCCTCTATTGCCCTTTCCATTGCTTTCTGCATTTTATATCTCAATTCCATATAGGGTCCCTGAGGCATAACCACCGCACCTATGGAATATGGCTTATCCGGGTGAAGAGCATGGGGAAGTTCAAGTGGAGGCAGAAATTCATCAACTTCTTCCTGTGCAGGGACCTCCACAGGTTCTGCAGTGTGTGAAAGAATGAATGCGTCCAAGATGAGCATTGAAGGAAGTAACACCTTTTCAGACACTTTGTAAGCAAGAATTACAGAGTCAAGAACTTCCTGGTTTGACTCACAGTAAATTTGCATCCATCCTGTATCCCTCTGAGATAATGAATCATTCTGATCAGACCATATTGACCATGGCGCAGCCACAGCTCTGTTTACAACAGCCATTACAATTGGTAGTCTGTCTCCTGCAGCCCAGTGGAGAAGTTCATGCATTAGAAGAAGACCCTGAGAGGAGGTAGCAGTAAATACTCTTGCACCTGTAACACTTGCGCCTATACAAACAGCCATTGCAGAGTGTTCTGATTCAACATTTACAAAAGTTGCATCAAGTTCCTTTTTTCCACACATTTCTGATAAAAGTTCCACAATCTGGGTCTGCGGGGTTATTGGATACGCAGAAATAACCTGAACCCTTGAAACCTTAACTCCATAAGAAACAGCATGATTTCCATAAACAACTTTTTTAATTTTCTCTTTTATTTTTGCCATTTTTTAACCCTCCTTAAATTTCAGAAACCATTTGGATTATACCTCTCGGACACTCACTTGCACACACTCCGCAACCTTTGCAAAAATCATAATCAACTTTTGGTCTTCCATTTTCCCATAATATGGACATATCAGGACAGTAAATATAACAATTTCCGCAGGAATTGCAGTAACCGCAGGAAAAACACCTCTTTGCTTCTTTTAGAGCCATTTCCTCTGAAAAGGATTTTACCTCTTCCTCAAAAGATTTTATTCTTTCTTCCACAGGCAACTCCTCTGGATGAACCGCAGGTGCTCTTTCAAAATATTCTGTTTTTATGAGCATAAATGATACTGTTCTGGGTGGTATTTCTTTAACATGAATATCCTCTCCTTTTAAGTATCTGTCAATACTCTTTGCTGCTCTCTGTGCCCATGCTTCTGCCTCAACAACGGTTGAAGGACCCTGAATAAAATCACCACCTGCAAAAACCCCTTCAACCTTTGTTGCTCCTGTTTTTTTCTCAGCATAAGGCCATCCATCATCCCCCAGATATTCATCAGGAAGGAGTTTTCGGTCTGATTCCTCCCCTATTGCTTTTATAACAAAATCATATTCTTCTGTGTATTCAGAACCTTCAATCGGAACCGGTCTTCTTCTCCCTGATTTATCAGGTTCTCCAAGCTGCATCCTCTGATTTGTAAGGATAATCTTACCGTTCTTCTTTTCTGCTTTGATTGGAAGAGTTAGAAAATGGAAAGGAATTCCATCCTGTTTTGCCTTTTCCCTTTCTTCTTCAAGCGCAGGCATTTCCGTTTCTGTTCTTCTGTAAAGGATACGGGGTTCTGCTCCTATTCTCTTCAATGTCCTTACAACATCCATTGCAACATTTCCTGCTCCTATTACAGCGACTTTCTTGTTTTTGAACCTTGAAACATCTTTTCCTTCATTTACTTCTTTAAGGAAATGAACACCTGAGAGAAGATTTTCCTCACCCTCAATTCTCATTTTTTTCTCAACCCATGCACCTATGCCTATAAAAACAGCATCAAATTTTTGCCTTAACTCGTCTATCTGAATATCTTTTCCCAGTTCCTTATTTGTTTCTATTTTAACGCCCATTTTTTCGAGCATTTCGAATTCCTTATCAAGAATTTCTTTGGGCAGTCTATAGGAAGGGATCCCGTATCTTAAAACTCCTCCGGGAAGTGATTCTCTTTCAAAAATTGTAACAGAGTGTCCGTATCTTCTCAGAAAATAAGCAGCTGACATGCCTGCAGGTCCTGAGCCTATAACAGCAACCTTTTTTCCCGTATCAGGCGGTAAATCTTTTACCTTATATCCTCTTTTTAAAATATGATCTCCCACATATCTTTCAAGTTCTCTTATCGATATCCTTTCATCGAATCTTTTTCTATTACATCCTATCTGACAAAAAGCAGGACATACCCTTCCTGTAATGGAGGGAAAAGGATTCTTTTCAAGTAAAACATCCGCAGCTTTATCAAGGTCCTTTTCAATAATCCAGTAAAAATAATGAGGGATTTTTGTTCCTAAGGGACATGCTTTCATACAGGGAGCAGCCTTATCTTCAATGACAGGCTTTACATTTCTCCATGAACCTGTTTTTAAAACTCTTGTTGTTCCTGTTGATAATGCTACATCAGGGAGTTCATCAATGTTTTTATAAGAAATCCTTTCAGCCATTTTTCTTCCTCCTTTTAAATTCCCTTTACTGAATTAAAGGCTTCTTCTGCTGCTTTTTTGTTTTCTTCTATTTTTACAGGAACTTCTTCCTCAATTGCTGAGGTTAATTCTTCCATTCCAAAGATATTAAGAATCCTTGCAAGTGCCCCGAGAATTGCTGTATTTACAATAGGTTGTGCTCTTGAGCCGAGCTTGTTTTTAATTGCAATCTGAGTAGCATCAACTGTAAAAACTTTGTATTTCTTACTGAGTTCAAAATCATCAGGATTTTTTGGTGAGTTTATTATAATTTTGCCCTCTTTCTTTAAACCCTCTGTTACGTCCACCATTTCAAGAAGTGTTGTATCAAGTACCAGGATTATATCAGGATTATATATATTACACCTTAAAAACAGCTTTTCCTCAGGGTCATGTATTCTGAGGAAAGCTGTAACAGGGGCACCCCTTCTTTCAACACCAAACTGGGGAAAGGCAAGGGGATAATAGCCTGCTTTAAATGCAGCAATAGCACTTACTTTGGAGGCTATTACAGCCCCCTGCCCCCCTCTTCCGTGAAATCTAATTTCAAGCATTTCAAAAATCCCTCCTTATATTCGTATATAATTAACAAGGAGTTGAACCCGTAGAAATAAAGAGATAAATAAAAATTTATTTTGAATTATATTATTTTTTGTAATTTTTTTTCAATTAATTTTTGCTGGATTTTTTGATTATATTTGCTTTAAATTATATATATTGATAAATTCCCCTCCTTTTTTATATAATCAAATTGTTTCCATCGGGTTCTATTCCCATTAAACAAATCCTCATTTATAGTGAAAACATTAAGGTGGAGATTTTTATTGATTCTTGGAGTTGTGGTATTTTCTGTAATAGCCCTTATTCCTACCTTTCAATATTATTCTCTTTCGCCTGAAGAACTTGCCAAAAAACCGAGAGAAGAAGTCAGGAAAATGCTGAAAAGGGCTCTGGCTCTTGGTCTTGATTTGAGAGGAGGAATGTATCTTGTTCTGAAAGTAAAGCCTGTGGAAAAGGAAAATGTCAAGGAAGCAAGGGATAGAGTTCTTGAAATAATAAGAAACAGAATAGACCAGTGGGGAGTTTTTGAACCTGTTATTCAGCCAGCAGGAGAGGATAGAATAATAGTTCAGCTTCCAGGAGTTATGGATAGAGAAAGAGCAAGAGAACTTATAGGAAAAACAGCAGTTTTAACTTTCCATCTGGTTGAGGATATAGATAATACAAAAAAAATTCTTGATAAAATTGATGATGCTTTAAGAAAATTATCAAAGGATACCACAAAGTCTCCCTTAAAACCCCTTTTATTTTTGTATAGAGGAGACATAGTATTTGAAGAAATTTATCTTGATTCAGTTAAAAAGATGCTCAAAAGAGATGAAATTAAAAAATTTATACCAAAAGACAAGATGTTTCTTTTTGGTAAGTCCTTTGAGGTTAACGGGAAAAAGCTAAGATCAATATTTCTTGTAAATAGGAAGCCTGATGTTAAGGGCGAGTATATTAAGAATGCTATGCACTCTGTTTATCAGGGAACAGACCCTGCTCTTCAAAATACTCCTGTTGTAAATCTTTCCTTTGACAGAAGAGGAACCATTGATTTTGCACGGGTTACAGGTGAAAATGTGGGAAAGCGTCTTGCCATTGTTCTTGATTCCATAGTTCAGTCAGCCCCGAGGATAATACAAAAAATACCAACAGGTAATGCTCAGATTACAGGAATTGAGTCAATGGAAGAGGCAAGAGACCTGGCTGTAATCTTAAAGGCAGGTGCTCTTCCTGCTCCTGTGGAGATAGAAGAGGAGAGGTCTGTGGGTCCGCTTCTTGGTAAAGATTCCATAAGAAGAGGTATACAGAGTGCTGTTCTTGGAGGTGTTATAGTTATGATTTTTATGGCAATTTATTACATGTTTGCAGGAGCTGTAGCAGACCTTGCCCTTGTTCTCAACCTCATTATAGTTATGGCTTTGCTTTCCGCATTTCATGGAACACTCACACTTCCTGGAATCGCGGGTCTTGTTCTGACCATAGGAATGTCTGTTGATGCAAATGTGCTTATATTTGAAAGAATAAGAGAGGAACTGAGAGCAGGAAAGTCTTTAAGAGCAGCTGTTGAAGCAGGATTTTCAAGAGCAATGATTACAATCCTTGATGCGAACATTACAACAATTATATCCGCTCTTGTACTTATATGGTTTGGAACAGGACCTATAAGGGGATTCGGACTTGTCCTTGCACTCGGTATAGCGACCTCATTCTTTACAGCAGTATTTGTCTCAAGAGCTATATTTGATTACTTTGTGCTTGTGAAAAAAGTAAAGAAATTGCCTGTATAAGGAGGTGAAAAATGGAATTTTTTAAGACACCAAACATTGATTTTCTTTCAAAGAGAAGAATTTTCTTGACTATATCTGGGATTGTTGTTTCACTTTCTCTTATTCTACTTTTTACCAAAGGACCTAACTACGGGATTGATTTTACAGGAGGAACTTTGCTTCACATACATACTGATAATGATATTTCTCCTTCAGACTTGAGAAGTGCACTTGCAGATATAGGTCTTGCAAAATCAGAAATTCAGGATGTGAGCTTGAAAGAACATATTATCAAGTATTCTGAGAATATTGAGCCTGATTCTATTGTTAAATTTTTAACAAAAAAATTGAATACCACAATTGAGATAGAAAGAACTGAAAAAGTGGGACCAAGAATAGGACATGAACTGAGGCTCAGAGCTATTTACGCGGTTCTGATCGGTATGCTTCTTATGTTAATATATATTGCTATAAGGTTTAATCTCCCTTTCGGTATAGCTGCAATTCTCGCAATTTTCCACGATGTTACAATAACACTCGGAGTTTTTGTTCTACTTTCAAGAGATATTTCAGTTCCTATAATTGCTGCTTTTCTTACTATAGTGGGTTATTCAATCAATGACTCAATTGTTGTTTCTGATAGAATAAGAGAAAATTTAAGGAGAAGACAGGGCAAGTTTATAGATATTGCAAACAGGAGTATAAATGAGACACTCTCAAGAACAATAATTACATCAGGAACAACTCTCCTTGTTCTTATTGTGCTTTTGTTACTTGGAGGTCCACTTTTGTTTGACTTTGCTCTTGCTCTTACAATTGGTGTTGTTGTGGGAACATACTCATCAATTTTTGTTGTTGCAGCCCTTGTGACAGAATATGAAGAAATGAAGAGAAAAAGAGCACGAAGAAGGCGCTAAATGCTTCCCTTTTTTGCCTTAGATCCCAAGAAAACAGCAAGAGAAGCAAGAAAGTTAAGAGATGAGGGAAAATGGGAAAAGGGATATTCTTTATGTAAAAAAGCATTAAAAACCTCTCCCAGAGACCCTGATTTACTTGAAATAGCCTGTGAACTTGCACTTCTTCTGAAAAAATACAAGGAGGCTATAGGTCATTTTACTCTTTTAAAAGCTCATCCTGAAAAGAGAAGAAAATTACTTGATGTGCTTTTTGAACATTTTGGAGGAGATGAAAAAGATAAGATACTTTTAAGAGAACATGTTTTACTTGAACTTATATCAGAAGGTGAACTTGATAAGATTGAAAATGTTTTTACTCTGATACCGCAAAACGAAAAAGAACATTTTTTAAAAAAACATTCTGAAAAAGATGATTTCAATTCCCAGTTCTTTGTTTATGCTCTTCTTTTTTATTCACGGAAATTTATAGATGCCTCTTTAAAACTTTATGAGATATATAAAAGATTTGAGGATAAAAGACCTATAATAAAAAAAGAAATTCTCAGGGTTCAGAATATGGGGTTTATGAGGAAATATGCGGGGTTTGTTAATTTCCTGATAAATTATTCTGAGGGCAAAGAGGATAAAGCAATTGAATATGTTGATGATTTCATTGATGATGATTCTTTTTATCCTTATATAATCAAAGAGTTTGAAAAAAGATTTCCTGAAAATTCATATTTTAAACTTCTTTTTTCTCATCTTTTGATAATAAATGGAGAGAAAAATAAAGGGTTTTCAGTTTTAAAAGAAGCAATTAAGGATAAGGAGAATATTGATAAAAATTATGCATATGATATTGTGAAAAGTTTTAAAAAGGAAGAGTTAAGTGAGGAGGAGTTAAGAGATGTAGCAGAAATTTTAACAGAACTGGGCAAAACAGAAGAAGCCGCAGAAATGATTAAGGATAGTGTCAAAAGTGAGGTAAGTGTAAAATCTCTCAGGGAATCTCTGCTAAAATCATTCTCTCCCAGAGCTTTCAGAATACTTCTGGAAATGGAGGAGAGTAATATTGATGAAAATCTGAGGTTCTTATATGAAAAAAGCCCTGATTATTTAAATGATATGGATGTACTTGATGTTTTGAAGGACCTTTCAGAGGAAAGAAATATAAAGAGTAATTTCTTTCTTTTTTCCCTTGCTTCTTCATCAATAAGAAATGGTGAATTTAAAAATGGGGTTTCTATTTTTAGATACCTTCTGAGAAAAGGTTTTAATTTAAATCTGATTATTCAGGAATTTGAGAGAAAGAAAGAGGATATTTTAAGTATCCCAGAAGGAATGATACTTGAAGCAGAAATTCATCTTTATAAAAAGGATGAGATGTTTTTTGATACATTGAAAAAACTCGTAGAGAGCTATCCCCTTTATTCTGATTATATTCTTCTGCTTCTTGATGAAGCAGGTCTTCTTTATGATGAATGGAATGAGAAAATACTTGAATTTTTGGCTCAGAATACAGAGAGGTTGAGTGATAAAGCATACGTTGTTGAAGGATTAACCCTTGTTCGTCTTAACAGATTAAAAGAGGGAGTTCTTAAATTGTATGAGGCATATAAGAAAGGTAATAAGTTTGTAAGAGGAATAAGTGAAAAAATTTATAAAGAAGAAGTTCCTGAATATAATCTTCTTCAGGGTTTTATTTTTCTTGAACTTGAAAAATATACAGAAGCAGAGAAGTTTCTGAGAAAGGCAATGAGAGATAAAAAACTGTTGATTGAGATTTCAAGAGTATTGTCAGAGAAATTACAGAAGAAGAAAAATAAAAATATTCTTTTCCTTTTCGTTAATACCCTTATCTTATGGGGTAAATATGAAGAAGCGTTGAAATTTATTTCCACATTGAAAGAAGAGGCGGATGAGAAAATGATGGGCGATATTCTTTCAATGGAAGCAGTAATTCTTTTTAAGAGAGGTGAAAAGGAGAGGGCAAAGGAAATTATAAAGAATCTTTTAAAAGAAAAAAGGAAATTTGACCCTTATTTTCTTTACAATTTTCTGAAAGAAGAAGAGAAAAAAGAAAAGACCCCTTTTGTTTATCAAACACTCGGTTCACTTTCACTTTTAATTCCGGAGCCAAAAGAAGCAGTTAAAAACTATTTCATACTTGCACTTAAAACTCCCAAACTTATTCCCAGGATAAGGGATATATTCCTTACAATTGAAACCAAGTTCCCCTATTTTCCTGAAATTGACCTTTATAAAAAGGGACTGGATATACTTGAAGGTAAAGAAGATAAAAATTCGCTTCTCAGATTTTATGAAGAGAATCCAGAGATTAAGGAGGAATTCAGGAATTTACTTGAAGTTTTACCAGATACACAGAAAGACCCTTATCTTCTCTTCTTACTTTCAAAATTAAATTTTGAAACAGGAAAGGAATTTACGCCTTATGTCTTAAAAAGTTTTGAGCTTGCCATAAATGAAAGACTTTATGACCTTCTTAAAGAAATTAAAGATTTTTCTTACGAAAGAATTAAAAATGATGAGAATGGAAAAGAACTTTTGTTTTTTATATTAAAAAATGATGTTAGGGATTTTGAGAGATTTTTTAAACTTTTAAAAGAGAAAAGTTATGTTGAAAAATACCCGAATGAAGCGATAGAGGTAATGAGAGCTGTATTTTTAAAGGGAATAAGGGATAAGGAATTCTTGTTTACTTATGCGGATTTTCTTTCAGAAAAAGAAGACAAGAGCTGTATTTATATTTATCAGGAAGCTCTTGAGAAATTTCCTGATGAAATTGAAAAAAGAAAGGATAAATGGGAAAAGTTTATTCCAGAAGGACTTGGTCTTGGTTTAAATGTTGCAATTCGTTTGAAGGATACAGAAAAATTCAAGGAAAGAGTAAAAAGAATTATTGAACTTGACTTAATAGGAACCTTCTATGCTGTCATAAGAGAATCCATAAAAATTTTTGATTATGAAGAAGAGCTCTACAATATTTACAGAAAATGTGCTCTATCTGTTAAGGATGTTGATACCGAAATATCTGTATTAAAAGAGCTTGCAGAAAAGGAAGGGAAAATAGAGTATTATGAAGAACTTATTGAAAAATTAATTCTCTTTAAAAGGGATGAGGTTAATACTTATTGGAAAGAGTTTGTTGAGAAAGTTGCAGAAGAAGGGAAACCCCATATACTTGACCGTGTTTTTGAAAAACACTTCCGGTTTGAAAGAAAAATAGACCTTTATAAAGGAGATTACATAAAGACAATTTTTACCCTGGAACCACTGAAGTTTTTTAAATTTTTAAAAGGCAAGAGAAATTTTCCATTGCCATTAACAGAACCTTAAAATTTAAAATTTTAAGAAGGAGGAATTGAAATGGAAATGTGTCCTTTTCTTTCAAATCCTTTATGGAAAAGGAATGAGGCAGGTATTGAAACTCTTGAAATAAAAGAGGTCCCCTGCCAGAAAGAAAAATGTTTTCTATACAGAGAAGATAAGTGTGGAGCTGTATATCATCCGGATTATTCAGGAATAAAAAATGCAATTGCAGAAATAGGTGTTGGTTTTAATGAAAATATGAAGGCTCTTTATGATTTGATAAAAGAAAATTCAGAAAAGAATATGTCTTTTCTGAACGAACTCAATCAAAGAATTATTCCCCTCTTTGATAATTTAAAGAATGTTTTTGAACAGAGTTTTAAAGGAATACAGGATGAGGTTACAAGATTAGTATCCCAGGTTATGGAAATAGCATCCAGGGCAGATGAACAGAGGAAAAAAGAGTTTGATGAAATAAAATCTTCCTTTGAAAAGGTTATAACAGAGAGTGAAGAGAACATAAAAAAGATTCTGGATGCATCTACCCAAGAGAGAGACAAATTCCTGAGGAACTTTGAGAATGTGTTTGAAAAAATTGTAAGCACAGAGAAGGAACAGTTTGAGAGTATTTCACAGAGAAGTGTCTCCTATATTGAAAAGATAAAAGAGAATGCTGATAAAAGGTTTTCTGAAATTTTTGAAGTGATACAGAAGGAGAGAATTCTTCTTGGGGAATTATTTGAAAAGATCAGGAATCTTACAGAGTCTATGATTTCTTATAAAAAAGAAATTGAAAAAAACCTTGAGGAAGAGAAAATAAAAAGAAAATTTGAAAATGCCAAATTTCTGTATTTAAAAGGGGAATATACCGAGGCGGAAAAGATACTTAAAGAAATACTTGAAAAAGAAGAGTTTGATGATGCGTTTCTTTTACTGGGACTTGTTCTACTCGGAAGCAAGAAATTTGATGAAGCAGAGTCCTATTTGAAAAAATATCTTGAAAAACATCCTGAGGTTCCTGAAGCGCTTACAGGGCTTGGCAGAATTTTATTTGAAAAAGGTGATTACCAGAATGCGCTTATATTACTGGAAAAAGCAAAGGAAAAATCACCTGATTCGGAGGATATACTTTATATTTATGGACTTTCACTTGCAAGAACAGGAAGAGTAGATGAGGCGAAAGAGATTTTTGAGAAAGTTCTTGAAATAAATCCTTACTTTGAGCCTGCAAAAGAGGCAATAAAAAAATACATTTCACCGATTGATTGATAAGAAATGGTTCCTGAATATTTCATTGGAATAGGGGAAGGTAAGGTTTTGAAAGGAGAAGGGGTATTGAAAGCAATAGGAGTTGGTTCATGTGTTGTTATAATTCTTTTTGATAGAAAGAATAAAATCGGTGGATTTGCCCATTCAATGTTACCTGCTCCTAAAAGAATAGATGAAAATACCCCTGTTTTCAGATATGTGAACAGAGCCATACCGCAACTTTTGAGAGAGATGGAGATTCTCGGTGCAGATAAGTCAAACATAGAGGCGTATATAGTCGGAGGTGCAACCATATTTGATTCACCTCTTGCCACATCCCCCTGGTCAATCGGTTCAAGGAATGTGCTTGAAGCGAGAAATATCCTTACAAGAATGATGATAAAAATTGTTAGAGAAGAGGTGGGTGGTAATGAAGGAAGAACAGTGATATTTGATGTCGGGAAAGGTGAAATAAGGGTTAAAAAGAGGGATAAAGAAATTGTCCTCACATAAGATAAAGGTTCTTATTGTTGATGATTCCTATTTAATGCGGCTTCTTATATGTGATTTACTTTCATCCTTTGATGATATTGAAATTGTGGGAACAGCTAAAAATGGTAAGGAAGCAATAGAGCTTATAAAGAAACTTAAACCCGATGTTGTTACCCTTGATTATGAAATGCCTGTTATGGATGGGATTCAGACACTTGAGACCATAATGAAAGAAAATCCTGTGCCCTGTATAATGCTCTCAGCATACACAAAAGAAGGAGCCGAAGTTACATTGAATGCCCTTTCAAAGGGTGCTTTTGATTTTGTTACCAAACCTTCGGGTTCAATCTCAATGGATATAGAAAAGGTTAAAGAAGAACTTTATACAAAGGTGAAACTTGCAAAAGAGGTTTCACCCTCAAAACTCAAACTAGGATTTAAAAAGCCTTTAGATAAGAAAGCTGAAAGAAAAAATAAAATCTCAGCTATAGGGATTGTTTCTTCAACAGGTGGTCCTCCTGTAGTTGAGTTCATTTTAAAAAATATTCCGCAGCTGGATATCCCTGTTTTTATTGTTCAACATATGCCAAAGAGTTTTACAGGAATATTTGCAGAAAGATTGAAGAAAACTACGGGTAAAAAGGTGAAAGAGGCAAGGGATAAAGAAGTTGTCAAGAATTATATCTATGTTGCACCCGGCGGAATTCATATGTCATTGAAAAAGTTAAAAGATAAAGTTGTCATTGATTTGATTGATGCTGAACCGAAATGGGGAGTGAAACCGAGTGGTGATTACCTGCTTTCCGCAATTTCAGAAATTTACGGAGATAAATCCCTTGCAATAATTTTAACAGGAATGGGTAAGGATGGAAGTGAGGGAGCAAAAAGGATTAAAGAAAAGGGTGGAATTGTTATATCACAGGATAAAAAGACATCTGTTATTTACGGTATGCCTCAGGCTGTGAAAGATTTTTCAGATTTTATTCTTTCACCTGATAAGATTGCAGAAAAAATCATTGAGCTTATATGAGAAATGAGATAAAAAGAATAGAGAGATTAAAGGGGCTGAGATTAAAAGTAAGAGCTTTACTTGAAGGAACACTTCTCGGGGTTCATAGAAGTCCTCTTCATGGATACTCCTCTGAGTTTGTTGAACACAGAGAGTATTCTCCTGGTGATGATACCCGTTTAATAGACTGGAAAGTTTATGCAAGAAAGGAAAAACTATTCACAAAAAAGTTTTCAGAGGAGACAAATACAAGAGTTTACTTCCTTCTTGATTCCTCAAATTCAATGAATTTCGGAAATCCCACAAAGTTTGAATATGCAAAAGTTCTGCTTTTATCACTTGCTTATCTTTTTCAACAGCAAAGAGATGCACCGTCTCTTTTTGTATTTTCAGATAAAGAAAGAATCTTTATACCTCCTTCAAGCACAAGGGTTAATATTGAAAAAATTACAGATACACTTGAGGGTCTTGAACCCGAAGGAAAAACAGACCCTTTCAATCTTTTTCTTTATCTTTCAGAAATAATAAAAAAAAGAAGTTTAATTTTCTTATTCACGGATTATTATCACAGACCCGGTGATTTTTTAAAAGGGCTTAAATATCTGAAATCAAGAAAAAATGAGGTTTTTTCAATAAGAGTACTTTCAAGAGAGGAGTTTAATGTGGATAAAAGATTACCCTTTATTTTAAAAGACCTGGAAACAGAAGAGGAGTATATTGTAAATGACAGAAAATTATGGGAAGAAATTAAAAGAAAGATGAAAGAGTTTGAACTTAAATTAAATGAAGAGCTTTTCTCCTCAGGCATCAAAAATTTCAATGTTTATATAGAAGACCCCTATGAAAAAAATCTTTTAATGATTGTAAATTCTCTATGATTTTCTTAAAACCTTTTTTTCTATTTTTATTACCTCTATCTTTAATACCAATTATTATACATCTCCTTTTACCTTACAGAAAAAGAAAAATTTTCTATCCCTGGATCGATTTATTCAAAAAAGAAAAAGAGATAAAAAAGAAAAGAAGAATAAGGGATTTAATTGTTCTTTTAATGCGAATCCTTACAATTTTATTTGTTATCCTTTCCTTTTCAAAACCAAAAATAAAATCAAAATTCGGTGTTTTTAATCATATCCTCTATTTTGAACATCCTTACTGGAAAAGGAAAGTTAGAATGTTTGATGTAAAAAAAATACCTGCATCAAAATTTGATTCTCTTGTTTCTGACATCAACACAAAAGATATTTACATTCTCGGTCCTGTTCCTGATACATTTGTAAAAAAAATATATGATGTAAAAGATAAAAGAATTTATATAATAGAAGAAGGAGAGATAAAAAATTTAAAAATAAAAGACATAAAAAAAGTTGAGGATAGAATATTCATTGATATAAGCTCAAACTTTGATACCGGTTCTGTTTCTCTTGAAATTTATTACAGAAAAAATCTTATTCTCAGGAAAGATGTGGATATAAAAAAAGGAAATAATATCTTTACCTTCAGTTATAATCCTGACTGGAGATTTCTTTTTGTAAGAATAAACTTAAAGGATGATTATCCTGATGATAATGAAAGGTTCTTTTATATTGAGGAAAGCAAAGGTGCTGATATTGTAATAATGGGTAAAAAAAATAAATTCTTATATGCCTTTATAAATACAATTCAAAAGGGGGAAGAAAAGATTTATGTCATTACAGAAAGTATAAATTTAGAGCAAATAGAAAAATTGATAGCACAGGATAAAAAAATAATTATTTTCCCTGATACAATGAGTGATGAACTTGAAATTCTTTTGAAAAGAAACGGGATTAAAAAAAAGGGAATTCTTAAGGGTGTGAAAAGTTATGATTCTGATTTGTATTTCAAAAAGCTGTTTATAATTGCAGGAAAGAAAAATATGAAAATAAAGAATTTTCCTTATAATCTATTTGCAATTTCCGGAAATCTATGTGTTGCTTCCTTTTATCCATCAGAAGAGAGTACAAATTTTGTTTATTACCCTGAATTTGTTATTCTTTTACATGAAGTAATAAAGAATTTTATTTCTGGGAAAATTTTTGTTCCTGAAAGTAGTTTTTATGAGATTGAACTTAAGGATGAAGTCTATTCTCTTTATACAGAGAAGGGTGAAAAGATAGGTGATTATGAAGGGGGTAAAACCATAATAAAGCCACTTTCAAAAGGAATTTATTATCTTAAAAATTCAGAAAAAATTTATCTTGAGGTTAACTCGATTCCTCTTCCTGATATTGCAGGATCTGATAAAAAAGCTGAGAATATAATTATTATAAAAAATCCAGAAAAATTAAAATCCCCTGACCTTAAAGGGATATTTCTTATTCTGGCAATAATTACATTTTTGATAGAAGTTGTGCTATGTGTTATTTAATATCACATAACCTCCTTTATACTCCTGTGGAGTATTTCCAGTCCTGCAAACATTTCCTCCTCAGTTATTATTAAAGGAGGACATATCCTTACTGTATTTTCACCAGCAGGTAAAATTAAAAGTCCTTTTTCAAAACATTTCATAACAATTTCATCCCTTTTCTTTTTGTTCTTTTTAAGTGTTTTTTTATCTTTTACAATTTCAATTCCTATCATAAGACCCTTTCCTCTTACATCTCCTACAATTTCAAATTCCTTTTTCCATTTTTCAAGTTCTTTCATAACCTTTTTGCCGAGTTTTTCAACATGTTCCAAAAGTCCGTTTTCAAGATTTTCTATGACTTTTAAAGCAACCTCACAGGAAACAGGATTTCCTCCGAAGGTTGAAGCATGTGCTCCTGGTGGCCAGTCCATTATCCCGCTTTTTGCTATACATGCTCCTAAGGGAAAACCGCCTGCTATTCCCTTTGCTATTGCGATAATATCGGGTATTATATCATAGTGTTCTATTGCAAAAAACCTTCCTGTTCTTCCCATCCCGCTCTGAACTTCATCCACAATCAATAGAATTCCATATTTATCAAGTAATTTTTTAAGTTCCTTAAAATAACCATCAGGAGCAGGAATGTATCCCCCCTCTCCCTGAATCGGTTCAATTATAAAGGCAGCAATTTCCTCGGGATCAACAAGACGTGAAAATATGTTATCTTCAATGAATTTTATGCATGCAAAGTCACATTCAGGATGTTTTAAATTAAAAGGGCATCTGAAGCAATAGGGATAGGGAGCATGAACTGTTCCATAGAAGAGTGTAAAGAATCTCTTTCTGTGTATTGTTTTACTTGCTGTTGCAGATAATGCTCCCATTGTTCTTCCGTGAAACCCTCCATAAAAGGCAAGAACATAAGGTCTTTTTGTATGATACCTTGCAAGTTTTATGGATGCTTCAACCGCTTCTGCTCCTGAGTTTGAAAAAAATATTTTTCTGTTTTTTGCTCCTGGTGCAATTTCTGCAAGTTTTTCCGCAAGTTTAATTTCAGAGGGATAATAAAAATCTGTTCCTGAATAATGAATGAGTTTTTTTGTCTGTTCTGTTACAGCCTTTATAACATCAGGATGTGAATGTCCAAGTGAGAGAACAGCAACACCTGCGTTAAAATCAAGAAATCTGTTACCATCAACATCATAAACCCATACACCCTCTCCCTTTTCTGCAACAAAAGGATAGACTCTTGTATAAGAGGGAGAAATATATTTTTTATCAATTTCAAGCCATTTTTTTGCCTTTTTACCGGGTATTTTATTTTTTATTCTTGGTTTCATTCTATTTCCCTCCTTATAGATTGTTTTCAATTTTTACCCATTCTTCTGAACCATCTTCATAAATGACCTTGTATTCTCTTTTAAATACATTTACATCACATACCTTTCCTGTTCCTTTTTCTGTAACAATTTCTCTTCCTATCTCAGGTAATCCTCTTGATAGTTCTTCATAAACCTCAAGTTCAAATCTCAGACAGCACAATAATCTTCCACATATACCTGTGAGATTTTCCGGCGCTGTGAAAAGATATTGCCTTCTTGCCATATCAATTGTTATTGAAGGTATTTCTTTTAGCCATGTTTCACAACACAGTATTCTTCCACATCTACCTATACCTCCTAATTCTCTCGCGTAATCCCTTGCTCCTTTTTGTTTAAACTCAACATGTAAATGCAATTTTTTTGCAATTAAAGGAGCGAGTTTGGATAAGTCATATCTTTTGTCAGCAGTAAATGTGAACTTGATAATTCCTCTTTCTTTATCAAGCGATGTTTCAACAATTCTGATGTCTCTTAATTTTTCCTCAAATAAAATTCCGTATGTAATATTTCTTAAAAGTTTTATTATCTCACTATCTTCACAGGGTGAAATGTTTAAAAGTCTCAGCTTAGAAGGTTTGTTTGATATTCCTCTTATTTTAACAAATAATGATTTTTCCTCCCCTTCTATTTTAATACAGGCAAATTTTATATTTTTATCAATATTGAAATCTCTTGAAACTCTGTATCTTGCAAGAGGGCCTCCAATAATTGAAACTTCAAGAGATTTTATATCATCCCTTTTCTTGAAAAACTTCATCTCTTAAGGGAAGTATCCTTCACAAAAGGAAGTATTTCTTTTTTAAATTTAATTTTGTTCTTTCTTATCAAAATATCAAATTCTTCATTATTTTTTAAAAAAGATGTGTTAATATACGCAAGAGCTATATTCTTTTCAATGAAAGGGGAGTATGCTCCTGATGTTACAAAACCCACTTTATCTTCCTTAAGAAAAACATCACTTCCTTTTCTTGGGACTCCTTTTATATCTTCTGAAACAAGACCTGTTAGTTTTTTTTCTGTTCCGTTTTTGATCTGATTTTCAAGTATTTCTTTGCCCAGAAATTTATCCTTGTTCATTTTTACAAATCTTGAAAGTCCTGCCTCAATTGGTGTTATTTCTTCTGTGAGTTCATTTCCATATAAAGGATAACCCATTTCCAGACGTAATATATCTCTTGCACCTAATCCTGCAGGTTTCATATTAAATTTTGCTCCTTTTTTTATAATAAGATTCATAAAGTTCATTGCAAAATCTATATTTCCGTATATTTCAAATCCATCCTCTCCTGTGTAACCTGTTCTGGATATGATGAGGTTATTATCCATGAATTTGAGCTCTATAAAATTGTAAAATTTGACGTCTGAAAATGACCTGTCAAAGAATTCTTCCATAAAAGGCTGTGCCCTTGGGCCCTGGATGGCAAGCTGAAAGGTCTCATCCGATTTATCAATGATTTCAACTCCTTCAAAGTTTTCACCCATTTTTTTCATATATTCAAAATCCTTGAATCTATTTGCAGCATTCACAACACAAAGAAATCCATCTTTTAATCTGTAAATCAAAAGATCATCAACACATGTTCCTTTTTCTGTAAGCAGGATAGAATATTGAACCTTTCCATATTCAAGTTTTGAGGGATCATTGGATGTTATAAAGGATAAAAACTCGAGTGCATTATCTCCTCTTATCTCAATCTCTCCCATATGTGAAACATCAAAAATTGATAAGCTTCTCCTTGTATGTAATGCTTCTTTTAATATTCCCTCATATTGGAGGGGCATCTCATAACCCGCAAAAGAAACAATTTTTGCATTTTGCTCTTTGTGAAAATCATAGAACGGTGTTTTTCTTAATTTTTCCTTATCCATTTTTTTCCTCCCTTTTTAATAATTAAAGGTAATCTTTGTGGTTCAAGAAGCATATACAGGGTGTCTCTTTTTTCTTCTTTATTACCTGAAAATTCATTTATTTCAATGTCATATATGTTAACACCATAATTTTTTCTATCTTTTTCAATTCTGATTTCCCTTTTAAAGCTAAAATATAGGGTATCAGAACCCAGGATGTAAAGTTTCTCATATTTAAAATTAACTTTTTCTCCATCAAAGGGAAAGAAATTCAGAAGAGGTGTGATGAAGGCATCAAGTTCAATATCCTGAAGATGAAATCTGACTTTTTTTAATTCGTATAAGAACTCATTTTCCTTTTTAAGCATCTTGATTTCATCAAGAAATATGAATTTTTTAAAATTTCCTTCTTCTAAGAGTGTATCTTTTAAGGGATAAATAAGAGCTTGTTCATTTGTATTACTCAGGTACTCCGCGCTTTCTTTTAGATTGAAATATTCAAAATAAAAATTTTCTATTATTCCTTTTTTGCATGTTAGAAGAAATAAATAAAAAAAGAAAAAAAATGTCTTAAATTTTAAACTTCCCGAGTATGAATTTGAGTTCATCTCCGAGTTTACCCAGTTCTTCAACTGTTGCCGTTATTTCTTCCATTGAGGCAAGTTGCTGTTCCATACTTGCCGCAATCTCTTCAGAGGATACCGAAACACTTTCAGCCATTTCACCCACCTTATCCATAAATCTTGCAAGTTTTTCTATTTCCTCTCTTTCCTTTTGAGAGAGTTTGGCAATTTTGCTTGTTCTTTCCATGGTTTCTTCTGTCTGGTCAGCAATTCTTTTTAACTGGGAAACAGCCTCAAGTATAATTTCCCTTGAACTTAAAAGTGATTCATTGACCTTTTTCATTGCGATCAATGTATCCTGCATTCCCTGATTTATATTTTCAACTATCTCCTGGATTTTTATTGAGGAAACTCTTGAATCCTCTGCCAGTTTTCTAATTTCCTGTGCAACTATTGCAAAACCTTTACCATACTCACCTGCCCTTGCTGCTTCAATGTATGCATTAAGAGATAGTAGGTTTGTTCTTTTCATAAATCCCTGAATACTCTCTGTTATTTCACTTACCCCTCTTAACATCTGAGAAAGTGTTTCAACTTTCTCCCTTAATGCTGTGATATCATTTTGCATTTCTGTTAATTTCTGCATTACATCTTCTGATACCTCTCTTCCCTTTTTTGTAAATTCAAGTGCTTCCCTTTCAAGTTCTTCCATCTCTCTTGATTCTTCTGAAGTTGAAAGAGAAAGCTCCAGAATTTCCTTTACAGATTTTGAAGCATCTATCACACTTGATGCTGTTTCCGAAGCAAGACCAGCCATCTTCTGAACAGTATCCGTAACCTCATTTGAAGAGGCGGTTAACTCCTCTGTTGCACTTGATATGTTCTCTGAAAACTCTCTTACTTTTTCAGAAGTTTCAAGAGTTTTTTCAACATTTTTTCTCAATTTATCAATAAATTCATTGAAGAAAACAGCCATTTCAGAAAATTCATCCTTTCCATCCAGTTTTATTTTAATCCTTAGATCAGCTTCTCCCTCTGCTATCTCTTTCAATTTATTTTTAAATATATTTAACGGATTTATGAGAAAAATTGATAATAAGAAAGAAATTATTCCACCTATGGCAAGAAAGATGAGTGAGAATATAATTGCTGCAAAGGTTGCATGTTTTGTTGCCTCCTCAATATCTTTTTTGCTTGTAATAATTCTCAGAAATCCAATAGGTGTTTCGTTTTCAGATGAAAAAATCGGATAAATTAAATCAAGGTATTTTTCATTCTCAAAAAATACTCCTCTTTCTTTTCTTCTGTGACATGCCCTGCAATTATTCTGCATTTTACCTTCAAAATGTGCTTCCTTTATTTCTTTGCCGGCCTCATAGAATTTCTTCAGTGAATCACCTGAATAAACCGCAGCGTATATTATATTTTCATGTCTTATAAGTTCATCAAGAGTGTTTCTTATAAGAAGAGAATCATCAAACATAACAGCTGTATATATTCTATTAATAGTAATTTTTGATAAAACTTCGGAGAAATTGAGTATATTTTTTCTTGCTGTATTTCTCATATAAAGGAGAAAGAAAACAGCAAAGGAGATGATTATTAAAAGAGTATAAGGGAAAAATGTTAAAAACAGTTTTTTTCTAAAACCGTAAAATAATCCTTTGAAAAACCCTTTTCTCATACCACATCAAATATTGTTTTTTCTTTTATTCTTAAATGTTTTAAAGCTTTTTTTGTAATTTTCCTTCCTCTTGCTGTTCTTTCTATCAATCCTTCTCTTAAAAGAAAAGGTTCATATACTTCTTCTATTGTTCCCATATCCTCTCCAACAGCTGAGGAAAGTGTTTTGAGTCCTACAGGTCCGCCTCCGAATTTTTCATATATACAGGAAAGTATTTTCTTATCCATCTCATTAAGACCCAGTTCATCAACCTCAAGTTTTTCAAGCGCATATTTTGTAATTTCAATATCAATTCTTTTCTTCTCTTTATAATCCGCAAAATCCCTTACCCTTTTTAATAATCTGTTAACTATTCTCGGTGTTCCTCTTCCTCTTCTTGCTATTTCAAAGGCTGCATCATCATCTATTTTTATATTTAAAATTTTTGCTGACCTTTTTACAATTTCCTTGAGTTCATCTGTTTCATAATAATCAATTCTGAAGGAAATTCCGAATCTTGATTGAAGAGGACCTGTTAAAAGTCCCATCCTTGTTGTGGCTCCGATAAGTGTAAAAGGTTTAAGTTTTAATTTGATTGATTTTGCATTCGGTCCTTTATCAACCATTATTTCTATCTCATAACTTTCCATTGCTGAATAAAGATATTCCTCAACATTTCTCGGTAACCTGTGGATTTCATCAATAAATAAAACATCTCCTGCAGATAAATTTGTCAATATTCCTGCAAGGTCAAAAGGTCTCTCAATAACAGGACCGGAGACAGCTTTTATATTTGTGCCCATTTCATTTGCAATTATGTAAGAAAGTGTTGTTTTTCCGAGTCCAGGTGGTCCTGTAAATATCACATGGTCAAGTGCTTCTCCTCTTTTTTTTGCTGCTTGAATGAAGACCTTCAGGTTTTCCTTTATTTTTTCTTTACCTATGAATTCCTCAAGTTTTTTGGGTCTTAAAAGTTCATTTAATGATATATCTTCTGGTGTCAGATCCGGATTTAAAATTTTCATTTTATTAAATCAAGTATTTCCTTTGACATCTCCTTGGCTTTCGAAGGACCCACAATCATCTGAGCTGAATTTTCGAGACTTCTGACAAATCTTCTGAAAACCCTTAAAGGACAATTCTTTTTATTTATTTTCATTTCTTTTAAAACATTCTCAAACACCATCTCTCCGAAAGCGGAAAGGTGCTTTACTGTTATTTCAAAAACTTTATCAAAAATTTCCTCATCAACAGGTTTCTCCACAATCTCTTCTTTCTCAGGAGCTTTCTTTTCCTTAGCGGGTGCTTTTTTGGTTAGAGTTTCTTCTTTTAATTTTTCAATATCAATTTCTTTATTTCCGAGAGCAATTAAAATTTTTCCTGTTTCAAATTCATCAAAAATAAAAATGTTTTCATCATAAAATAACTTTAAAGTTCTGACAGCGAGTCCTGAGAAATCAATTGCTTCCTTTATTGCAAGTAAAATTCTTTTGTATTCATCCTTTAACTCACCCTCAAGAGTTCTGAGAGCACCTGCTTCAAGAACCGAGATAAAACTGAGATTTTCCATTAGATTAATTTTAACCTTTCAGCTACCTTTTTTACCTTCTTTCTTGCCTCTTCAACACCATATTTGGAAACAGCCATTTTCCATATTATATCTATGGCTGTTCTGAATGCTTTATTTATTTCCTCCTCACTTACAGATTTTTCAAAGGGTAATTTTATTGAAAGTTCTTTTTCTTCCTGTGTTATCTGTTCTGCAAGCTGTGGAGAGGAATCCTTGATTTTTGCAATTGCCACCTTGCCCCATCTCAGTTCATCATCCGGTGCAAATTCTTTTATAAGTTCATTTACCTGCTTTAATTTATTTAATGCAAGTTTTTCCTCAGGGGTTGGTTCATAGGGTTTTTCTTCAACCTTTTCTTCCTCCTTTGCTTCTTCTTTTACCTCCTCTGCCTCTTCATGAATTTCTTCCTCTACTTTTTCCTCAACAGCCTCCTCCTTTTCTGTTTCCTGCACTTCCTCCACCACCTCTTCTTTTGTTTCCTCCACTTCTTCGGGTTCAAATTCAGAAATTATATTCTTTAATTTTTCAACATCAATCTCATCCCCGATTACACCTGTAAGGATATTGTCTTTCATTACAAGGTTTATTCTTTCACCTGTTTTTAATTCAATTTCAATCAAGTCAAAATTATCCTGTGATATATTCTTTTTTAATGTGAGAAAAGATGTAGAGCCAATAATCAGTATTCCTTCCTCAAAAAGCTCTGTTTCTCCGTCTTTTTCAATGATTTCTTCTTTATCAAGGTCACATATAACTATTCCCTTTATATTGTCAAGTTCACTTTTTATTCTTTCAATAAGCCCTTTCATACCTCAATTTTTTTCCTGATTGCTTCAAATTTTTTCTTTGCAAGAATTTTACTGAAATTTTCTTCAAGTTTTGATTTTAAAATTTCTTCAAGCTGTTTTTGTATTTCCTCAATGTCCTTAAAGGAAAGATTGATGTTTGAATTGAATTTAAACTCTTTTTCAAAACTCAGATTATCTCCTATGGCTTGATTGGAGTTCTTAATATTTTCAATAATAAAATCCGCATTTTTCTTTAATTCTTCCTCAAGTTCTCCTGAAAGTTCATAAACCCATACATTTAAAAATTTAAGAAGTTTTTCCCTTGCTTTTTTACTTTCTTCAGGGTCAATAATAAGTCCTTTTTCTTTAAGATAAACAAGACTTTTATAACTTTCAAGCAATCCAAGACCGCTTTCCTCTATTACCTGTCTTAAATTTCTCTTTCCATCTATAAGAGTCAGAAGTTTCCAGTCAGTCTTTCTTAATGTGAGTTCTGGAGAAGGAGGTTTGTCACTTTTTACCATGACAGTATCAAGAGGAGGTAATTTTTCTTTCAGTCCCCTTATCTCATAACTTCTTTTTTCAATTTCTTCCTGTAGAACCGTAAATGGAGCGGAAATTGTTTTTTTATCAGAGAGAGCAGAGGGAATAAATATTAAAGTCCCTTCAATTATCTGTGCCATTTCATAAATTGCATCAATGCCTTCAACACCAGAGTATGAAGAATGAACACATTTTCCTTCCTCCACATAAATTTCTCCCTTCTTATCCTTATATGTTATCTCTAACTTCCCTGTTTTTTTAAATTTCTCCATCAGAAAAAGGATTTCACTTAAAGAAAAATACTTTAAATCACACTCAAGTGCTCTTTCCATAATTAAAAAGAATATGAAAAAAAACTTTTAAAAATCAAATTATTATTTCATAAAGTTCAGAAGGAATCTCAAATTCAATTTTTAAATTTTTCTTAAAAAATTTCTTCAATTTATTTTTGTTAAGAACAGGATAAAGATGAATCAACGCAATTTTTTTGACATCAATATTTTTACATAGTTTCACAATTTTATCAGGATTCATATGACCTTTAATATCAACAGGCACAGAGCATTCTGTTATGAGAAGTTCGGCATTTTTAAAAATTTTTTTATAATTTTCATCATAATCTGTGTCTCCTGTATATATTACCTTTTTGCCCTTTTCATAAATTATATAACCAATACTTTCTTTTCTGTGTTCTGTTTTAAAAGTTTTTATCTTTATCTTTTTAAAATAAAATGTTTCTCCTGGTTTTAATTCTCTGATAAAAAGTCTGTAACTTTCAGGTTTTATCTGTTCTTTGAAAATTTTGGATATTTTTTTGAAAAATACATTTGTTCCCTCAGGACCAAAAATATAAAAATCCTTTTTCCTTAAATCAGCCGGGTATCTGAAGGCAAAGAGCATGGGGACAATACCTGAGATATGGTCCACATGGAAGTGAGTTAAAAACAAAGCATCAATGTCATTTATACTTATATTTTTTCTTACAATATTTTTCATTAAACCTTCTCCGAAATCAAACACAAGTTTTCTGTTATTAATTTCAATTAAAATCGAACTCGGAGAGTTGTTTTTCTCAGGAATACCCGTGCCTGTGCCCAGGAATATTATTCTCATTTATTTATAATACAAAAATATCTTATTATTTTTAAACTATGAAAAGGATAATCGATTTAAGAAGTGATACAGTTACAAAGCCCACTCCTGAGATGTATGAGGCAATCAGGAATGCTCCTCTTGGTGATGATGTTCTCGGAGATGACCCTACCGTAAAAGAACTTGAAAAACTTGCTGCAGAAAAAACCGGTTTTGAAGCAGCCCTTTTTGTCCCTTCAGGAACAATGGGAAATGCAATTGCCTGTAAGGTATGGACAAAGGAAGGAACAGAGGTAATTCTTGAAGAGATGTGTCATATTTATAACTTTGAGGTTGCCCATCTTTCAGAGATATCAAGGGTAATGCCAAGACCTTTAAAGAGTGAAAGGGGTTATATTGACCCTGAAGATATAAGAAAAAATATTAAAAAAGAGGGGCTTCATATTGCAGGAACCTCACTTATATGTCTTGAAAACACACATAATTTCTGGGGAGGAAAAGTTCTGACTCCTGAGTATTTAAAAGAGGTAAAAGAAATTGCATCGGAATTTGATATTCCCCTTCATCTTGATGGTGCAAGAATATTTAATGCTTCAGTTTTTCTTAAGAAAGATGTAAAGGAATTCACGAAACATCTTGATTCACTTATGTTCTGTCTTTCAAAAGGACTTTCCTGTCCTGTTGGTTCTGTTCTGTGTGGCTCAAGAGAATTTATTGAAAAAGCGAGAAGAGTGAGGAAACTTCTTGGAGGAGGAATGAGACAGGCTGGTATTCTTGCTGCCTGTGGAATTGTTGCTTTGAATAAGATGATAGATAGATTGGAGGAAGATCATAAGAATGCAAAAAAACTTGCTGAAGGTTTATCAGAGATTTCCTGGTTTGATATAAATCCTGATGATGTGGAGACAAATATTGTGATTGCAAATGTGAGAAAAGACCCTGAGGAAGTTGCAGAGAAGATGGCAGAGAAAGGAGTTCTTGCTTTGCCTTTCGGAAAAGGGAGAATCAGGTTTGTTACTCATAAAGATGTTAATGAAGAAGATATTGAAGAAGCTTTAAAAATTATAAGAAACATCTGATATGTGCGGTATAATTGGTTATCTTGATAAAAGAAAAAGGAAAGACATGGGTGAGATTGTGTATATCACCCTGGAAATGCTTCAGCACAGGGGACAGGATGCAGCAGGTATTTATACTTTTGAGGGAGAACTGATTAAAGGACAGGGTTCTGTTGAACAGGTTTTCAGAAAAGATGTTATAAAAAGTATTGAAGGAAGAGGATTTATAGGTCAGACAAGATATCCCACGACAAAGACAAAGGAGGAAGCACAGCCTCTTAGAAACAAAATCTGTGGAATGGTTCACAACGGTCATATTGTAAATGTTGATTTTATTTTGAATAAATATGGAGACCCTGGATTCAAATCAGGTATAGATTTAATTGCCTTTTTCTCTATTTTTAAGAATATTTATAAAGAAAACGGAATAAAGAAATTAAAGGAATTTGCACAAAGAGCTCTTGAGGATTTAAGAGGAGGTTTTTCATTACTCGGAATAGTAAAAGATAAATTTATGTTTGCTTTAAGAGACCCTTATGGAATAAGACCCCTTTTCTATTCAAAAGATGATGAAAGAATTGCAATTGCATCAGAAACCATTGCCCTTGAAAAGCTGGGATTTGATAAGTTTCATGAAATTGAAAGAGGAGAATTACTCATTATTGATGAAAATTTCAACACACAAAAATTCGAACTTTTAAAAAAAGAAAATAAATTCTGTTCCTTTGAAATAGTCTATTTTTCAAGAACAACATCAAGATACAGGGAAAAACAGATTTTTGATTACAGAGAGGAACTGGGTAAAAAACTGTGTGATATATTTCTTGAGACCCATAAAAATTTTGACTTCAGAGACACAGTCATAGGACCTGTTCCTGAAACATCAAGAGCTGCTGCAGAAGGATTTTTTAAAAGATTAAAAGAAAAGGGAATAGAAATTCCGCTTGTGGATGTTCTTGAAAAGCACAGATACGGTGGAAGAAATTTTATAAAACCATCAGAAGAAATAAGAAGACAACAGGTTTTCTATACCCTTACACCCCTTGAAAAAAATGTAAGGGGAAAGAAGGTTATATTAATTGATGACAGTATTGTAAGAGGAACAACATCAAGAAAGATAGTAAGATTATTGAAGGAAAAGGGTGCAAAAGAGGTTCATTTATCAATCACCTTTCCTCCGATAAGATATTCATGTTTTTATGGAATTGATACTCCGACAAGAGAAGAACTTATAGCTTCATTTAAAAAGGTAGAAGAGGTTGCAAAAGAAATAGGTGCTGATACTTTGACATACATGACCCTTGAGGGTTTAAAGAGTGTTCTTGGAGAAGAAATATGTTATGCCTGTCATGACGGTTCTTATGTGAATATTGAATGAAAGTCATAATTGCAATTCCTGCAAGGTATGCCTCAAAAAGATTTCCCGGAAAACCACTCGCTTTGATAAAAGGAAAACCCATGATACAGTGGGTTTATGAAAAAGCAAAAAAAGTTTCCTCGGATTTTCCCCTTGGTGAAAGGGAATTAATGGGGATTGATATAATAATAGCCACGGATGATAAAAGAATAAAAAAAACCTGTGAAAATTTCGGTGCAAAAGTAATAATGACTCCTTCAGATTTACCTTCAGGAACAGACAGAGTTTATCATGCCACAAAGAATATGGATTACGATTATGTTTTAAATTTACAGGGAGATGAACCTCTTATTTATGAAAAAGACCTGAGAAATCTGATAGGAGAGACAGTTAGAAATGATTATCCCTGTGCAACTCTGATACACAAAGCATATACGGGTATTTCTGACCCTGATATAGTAAAGGTTGTGATTGATAGGGAAAATAAAGCTCTTTATTTTTCAAGAGCACCTGTTCCTTTTGGAAGAGATGAATCTCCCTCTTTTTATTATAAACATATAGGGGTTTATATTTATAAAAAGGAAATACTTGAAAAATTTGTAAAACTTAAAGAAAGTTATCTTGAGAAAATAGAGAAACTTGAGCAGTTGAGATTGATTGAAAATGGAATACCAATTTACTGCATTTTTGCTGAAAGGGATACCATACCTGTTGATAGAGAAGAGGATATAGAAAAGGTTGAGAAATTTCTATGAGATGTGGATATTGCGGTAAAAATTTTGATTATATCCCTGAAGTTTTAAAAGTTTGTAAAAATTGTTTGATAAAAAATTTTGATAATATAAAAGAGAAATTTTTAAATATTCATAGAAAATCACGAAAAAGATTTGATTTAACATTTCCTGATGAAACAAGAGGTATAAAATGCGGATTATGTGCAAAAGAATGTTACATTGAAGATGGAGAGAAAGGATTTTGCGGACTGAGGATTAATAGAGATGGTAAACTTATAAATTTTGGCACACAGGAAAAGGGATTTTTCCAGTTTTATTATGACCCCTTACCTACAAATTGTGTTGCCGACTGGGTATGTTCAGGACATAAAGCATACGGTAAATATAATCTTGCTGTTTTCTATGAAACCTGTTCTTTAAATTGCCTTTTCTGTCAAAATTATCATTTCAGATACAGAAAACCATGGAAGGATGAATCTTCTTCCTATATTGAGCTTGTAAGAGCAATAAATCCTTCTGTTCACTGTATATGTTTTTTTGGAGGAGATCCCACTACTCAGGGATTACATTCCCTTAAAGTATCGGAGGAGGCATTAAAAAAAGGTGTTGTTGTGTGTTATGAATCAAATGGAATGTGGAACAGAAAAATACTTCAAAGAGTTCTTGAAATTGTGAAACAAAGTGGAGGTATCCTTAAATTTGATATAAAAGCCTATTCTCCTGAAATATATTTTGCTCTGACGGGTTATGATGGTAAAAAGGTTTTTGAAAATTTTGAGTTTGCTGTGAATTATCTTGGAGATTTATCTGCAAAGCATCTTTGTGTTTCAACCTTAATGGTTCCCGGTTATATAGATGAATATGAAATATCAAAAATAACAGAATTTATAGCAGAGTTAAATCCTGAAATCCCTTATGCACTGCTTGCCTTTTCTCCACATTTTGAAATGAGTGATATAAGAACAACTTACAGAAAAGAGGCGGAAAAATTTTACAAAACAGCAAAAGAGAGTGGATTAAAAAATGTAAGAATAGGTAATGTATTCTTGTTGAAATAAGATTTTAAAATTTGTATAATAATCGAATGAAAGAGAAAAGGGAAATTAAACGGTTGGTGTCAGAAATAAGAAAGATATTAAAGAAAAGGAAAGGGATAAAGGAAGCTTGGATATTCGGTTCAGTGGTGGAAAAGGGAGTGAGAAAGGCGGAGGATATTGATATTGCTATAGAAGGAGAACTGGACGATTTTTTTCCCATTTATGCTGATTTAATTTTTTATTTGGAAAAAAAATTAAAAAAAGAATTGACCTTGTGCCATTAAATTGGCTTAGAGAGAAAGAAATATTTTCAAAATATGTAAAAAGAGGGATTAGAATTATATGAGAGATAAAATAGAAAGAGAAATTATGCTTATAAATGAGACCACGAAGATTTTAACACAAAAGCTTAAAAAGAAAAGGGTTTCAAAGGATGAAGTGATTGCAATTTCTAAATATATTTATGATATTTATGTAGGTATTGAAAATATCCTAAAGATTTTATTGAAAGCAAAAGGTATAGAAATTAAAAATACCCCACATGTGTAAAAAAGCAATTAAACTGTGGAAAAGTTTTAAAAAAGAAATATCCATCTCACTTTAATTGCGGAGATTCTTTCTCTGGTGTTGTAAATATCGCCATTTCTGTTAAAGGAATGATTGTAAACTATATATATCTTTGATTTCGGTTTGACCTCCCATGTGTAATAAAAAGAAGTTCTTATATATGTGATATAAGTGTTGTTACTTTCAATAACAGAGACAGGGTTCAGATAAAGAGTTATCCACATAAAAGGGGTTATGTTATAGGTAAGCCAGATGTTTTTACTTAAAGTAGTGGAGAGATATTTTCCTAATGTATCAAATTCTATCCACCCGTCCAGGTTCAAGTTGAAATGAAATCTTGAACCGACCGGGAAATTAACTCCTCCCCATATTCCGGAAGTCCATGCTAAGAAATTTCTGTTATAATTCCAGTTATATGCTGCATAAATCCCTGACCATAAAGAGAACTGCGTTAAATTAAACCCAAAGTTAAAACTGTACCATTTTGAATAAAAGGATGTTCCCATCTCATAATCCTTTCCATAGTCTATGCCAAGGTTTCCCCATAAATTTGGATTTCTGAATCTTATAGAAAGTCCGGCACTTCCCCCAATACCTGGTTTTTCTTCATATCCTTCCTTAGTGTAGACTCCTCCTAACCAAAGAGAATAAGAAGAAATCTTTCCTTTCTTAGGGAAACCCAAATATGAGAGTCCTGCTATTATTTCTTTATCTCCTGGATAAAATCTCTGAAATCCCATTTCCGAAATATCAAGATAGTTATTGAGATATTCCATACTTGATATTAACATTATATTTTCAGTTAAAAATATCTGTTCACCTGTTTTAAATAAAAATCCTGTTTTTTCTTTACCCTTAACACTTGATACTATCTGATATGCTATCTGATTTTTCTTCCATCTGAAGGCACCATCAATATCTCCTCCAAAATAGTACTCATTCCTTTCAAGGTTTTTCTTATATGTGATTAAAAAACCTGTTTCTGAGTTTAAGAGAAAATATCTTTTCAATCTGATAACATTCCAAAGGGTCTGATAGGAAGTATCCCAATCACCGTTTTTTCTTCCTGTTAAAACACTTAAAATTCCTGTCTCATACCTGTCAGATTTATAGGTGTATTTAAGTCCTGATAAAATAGGAACCTCCCCTGTCCCATCGAGCATCCTTCTTCCTATTCTTCTTGAATAGAAAACCTTGACAGGTGAGTAAAATCCCATGCCTCCTCCGAATCCTGAAGGTTCAAATATACTTTTTCCCTCAAGAAAAAATGGTCTTCTTTCGGAATAAAAAATTTCGTATTTGCTGAATGACATTGTAAAGGGGTCTGATTCAATTTCGGCAAAATCAGGAAGTATTGTTGCATTAAATGTATGGTTTTCCTTTCTGTAGAAAACATCAAGTCCTATCCAGGGAAGTGTTTTTCCTTTAAGATTTTTGTCTCTTCTGAAATAATAATCATTTTTAATGAGAGAGACAGGGTATATTTCAATTCCGTACCCTTCTACCTGTGGTTTTACATTTCTTAATAATCCGAATTTTGAAACTCTTAATCCTTCGTTCTGTTCTGGTAGTATAAAAAAGTTTGCTTCTTTTGTTTTATAGAACTCGGTTCTTACTTGAAACCCCCATTCGGTTTTATCTTTTGAAAAACTTATTGTTTTAAAGGGAATTTTTATCTCTGATACAAATATATATTCTCCTTTATTATTTTTTATAATTTTTATCCTGTTTTCCCATACACCATCCCAGGAGGAATCCCAGTTTCTTCCATCTTCTGTAATTAACCCATCCCATCTTGAACCATCAGGCGCAATTTCAAAGAAATAGGTATTTACTCTGGATAATAACGGATCAATATATATAACTACATTATCATTTCTTCCGCTTAACGCTGTTCTCGGTTTTTCATCTCTATAGTTTATTTTTATAAGGAAATAAATATTCTCTTTATCTTGAAGCGCTTTAACAACTGCTTTATATGTAGCTATAGAATCATAATAAGGATAGAACTGTTTATCAACTATTATGGAATCACATTCCTGCCACACACTATCTATATCTCCATCAAATATAATTCCATGTTCATAAAATTTAACTTCCAGATAGTTCTGTGCACTTACCAGAAAGAATAAAACTGCTATCATTTTTTTTAAATTTTTTAATAAAGGGATTTGAACCCGTATTCCTTACTACTATTATAACGAGCAGAATAAAAAAATGTTTCACATTATATGATAAGTCCCATTATGTAATAAAAGCAAAAATAAATTTTATAATGTACTGTATAACTTTCAAATTAATTTTTCTAAACTTTTGATAATATGCAATAGCTTTCATGTCTTTAAATTTAGATACATCTAAAATATGTGAGATATAATTCTTATATACTCTGTTTTTTCAGGAAATTTTCAGATTTTATTTTTTAATTTTACCTCCATTTGTTTATATATTAAAATTATTTATGGAATTTATTTATTTATGTTTAAAAAGATTCAGCTGCAGAAAATTTAAAAATATACCTGTTGAAAGAGAGAAAATTTTAAAATGTATAGAAGCTGCAAGGTTTGCTCCCTCTGCGTGTAATTCTCAACCCTGGAGATTTCTTGTTATTGATGATAAAAACCTTGTGAAGAAAATTGCCGATATTGCGACCAAAGGAATATACGGAATTATAAATAAATTTCTTTATGAGACTCCCTGTATAGTGGGGGTAATTGCTGATAAGGAAAAATTCATAGCGAGACTCGGAGCCAGAATCACGGGAACCAGTTATTATTTAATTGATATTGGTATAGCATGCGAACATTTTGTTTTACAGGCAACAGAAATGGGAATAGGAACATGTTATATAGGGTATTTTAATGAAAAGGGTATAAAAGAAATTCTTAAAATTCCTGATAAATATAAAGTTCCTCTTTTAATAGCAGTAGGTTATCCTGATGAAATATATGAGGAAGAAAAAATGAAAAATATAAAGGTTTTAAATAGAAAAAAAATTGATGAGATAGTGTATTTTAACAAATTTGAATAAATGTAGACTGTAATTTACTTCTTATCTGCTCGGGTCAACCACTCTTCCCATAAATAAGATGTTTCCTGTATTTCTCTCCTGAATTATAAATATAAAAGGATGGTTTGCACGAAATATTTTATATCTTGGTGCAAAAGTAACCTGCATTGTTACTCCTGTGGCAGCAGCTGCCTCTGTTCCTTCTTCATTAATATCAATAAAAGCCTGATGTATTGCAGAGCTTATAAATAAATCCTTTGCACCTGTTATACCCGAAAAATCAGCATGTGATGAGAAAGAAGCTCTAATTCCCATCTTTTTAAAAACATCATTAAGTACGTATTTTGTGTTAAGTGTGAATTTTGGTATAAAGACATTTACTCTCTGCTTTTTTAATTCTCTTCTCCATTTGTTAATATTTTCAAGTGTAAGTAAGTTCTCAAGGGGTTTTAAATCGTAACTTCTTGGCAGAAGAATAAGCATTGATAATTCCTCACCCTCATAGAGAAGTTCGAGAATTTGTAAATTCTCTGTTTCAGTATAATTGAATTTTGCTTCTTTGCCCATTATTCGCATCATCGGAACCTTTACAATTTTTTTCTCATTTACTATAAAATCCTCTTCAAATGTTTTTTTCTTATTAAATTGTTTAATCCATATTCCTTTAAAATAAACCGCATTTGTGATAACAAGACGTGAAGCAGGTGTTAATGAGCCCTGTGGTAAGAGGTCTTTTATCTTTCCATTTGTTTTCTCCTCTACCCATTTATTAATTGTTTTTCTTGCCTTTTCTGTTTTATTAACAAAGTCAACATTTAGAACCTCTCCTCCATAATATGTTTTTATAACATCAGTATAATTTTTGAGCAATTTATATTCCCTTTGGACCCACAATGCGTTTGCTGTTCTGAATTCATATTTCGCATCCTTTTTGTTAAGATGTTTATACAATTCTGAAAATCCTTTTCTTCTTATTCTATCATTTTCAGGAAAATGGAAAACAGATTTTATCTCCCCTGATGTTTTTCCTTTTGAACCTTCGTACAACATTACAAACGCCATTGAGATGCTGTAAGGAGAAAAGAAGATGTTTCCCCTTTCTCTATTTTTTAATTCAGAATAAAATTTCAAGCAAAATCTGTTATTTGCCTGTATGATTATATCTGTTTTTTCAGATAGTGAACCAGATTTACTGAATTCTTCCGTGGATTTATTAATACATCCTAAAATAAAAATTATTAAAATAATTTTTTTCATTATGTTATAGTGTAAGAGTATAAGATTTAAAAGTCAAAAATTGTATAGAAATTATTTCTTAAAAACAAAATTAATAGGGCTGAATTTATTTGCTGGTTCAATAGAACCTATGCTTCTGTATGCCTTTAAAAATTTAAATCCTGCTTTTTCTACTATTTCTATCAACTCTTGATGGGAATATATTCTTAATTTTATCTCAAATTCATCAGTATATTTAAGGTCTTTATCTTTTTTCTCATAAAAAATCCATTTTTCTGTTAAAATTGATCTTAAGAAGTCAAAATCGGGTTTATTCAAAATAATATATCTGGAAGTTTCTTGAAAATAGAGGGGGCAGAAATTATATAGAAACATCTCTTTCGATGCACAGTTCAAAATAAGGAAGAGTCCTTTGTCTTTCAAAATTTTGTAAACATCTTTAAAAATTTTCTCATCTGTCTTTTTATCATAAAAACCTATCGAGGTCCATACATTTGATGTCAAATTTTTCTTTTTTAAATATTCTGGGTAAATTCCTCATATCACCTATTATAAATTTTGCCTTTACTTTGTGTTTCCTTGCTTTTTTCTTTGCATCTTCAATATAGATAGGACTTATATCAATTCCTGTAACATCAAATCCTTTTTTAGCAAGTGGGATGCATATTCTTCCATTACCGCAGCCTATCTCCAAAACTTTGCCACTTTTAACTCCATGTTCTTTAAGCATTTTTAAAATATTTTTTGTATCTCTCTTACCTGTATCCCATAAATGATTCATCACTTCAAGCCATAATTTGCTTTTTTCAATGAAAAGTTCTTGTGTCCAGTGTTTCATAAGAAAAAGTTACTTTAATTATTGATAGAATTTCAAATATAAAAGTTTATAAATAATATAGTAAAACCTCTGAGAAATGACTTTTAGTTCCTATAAATCAAATTTCCCTTTGTTTGTGCATCTTTTTTGTTTAACAGCAATTTTAAAAAAGATATTTTTCATTTTATATTCCCTTCCCCATGGGTCAATAAGGGGCTTATCTTCAAAATAAGGATTAGGGTTTAGATATGCCTTAATATCCATAACCTCTGAGAATATTTTACACCTTAATTCTTGTCTGAATCATTTAGTTAGATTGTTTTTTATTGTTGAATTTTTTATTTTTTTAACATATAATTCAGACATAAAAGGTCGGGTGCCGGGAAGTGGGTGAAAGTCCCACACCGCCCCCGCGACCGTGAGGGACCGGTAAGGAAGAGGTTCTCAGGGCTATGCCCGCCACTGGGAGAAAGGGTGATGCTCCATCAAAAGGAGCATTTGCTCTTCTCCTGGGAAGGTGGAGAACCTTTTCCATGAAGGTCCCGAGTCGGGAGACCGACCCGACCTTTCAAAGCCCCGGGGTGATGGGCAGATAAAGGGTTGTATTCCCGACCCGGGAAACCCTGAAAAGGAGGTTTTATGTTTAAAATCTTAATACTCCATATAATATTCAACCAGTCAATATCTACATACTCATCCCTGCAAACATATCAGATTCCAGCCATAGAAGTCTCAGCAAAATATCCTGAAAGTTTTTTATCAACAAGGGGAACCTCTTATTCGGTTGATTCAATTCTTATTTCTGCCTTTAAATTTGACCCATCTCTGACTAATTTTTCCTATGCTCCATCAGTAAATATAAACAGTTACGGATACCCCGGCTATCTTCAAACAGGTCTTTTAAGAGGTTTTTCTTCGACAAGAACAGGTGTATATATTGAAGGATTTAAACTTAATTCCAGAAGTTCAGGGACGGTTAATCTTTCCTATCTCTCAGGACTTCCTCTTTCAAGGATTGAGGTTCTTTCCTCATCAGGTTCTTCAATTTACGGAGAGAGTGCCTTAAGTGGTGTGATAAATTTCAAACTTCCGAGAAAACTCGGTTTTAATCTCAAAGGAGGAGCGGGTAATTTAAGAACAACACTTTTTTCAGGAATTGCAGGCTTCCCCTTTTCCTATTTTTATTACTCTGATTATACTTCTGTTCCTTATCAGAAAAATAAAGATTCTCATTTTTCAAGATTTGTAAATATTTTTGAAAATGAAAATGTAAGGTCAATTTTCTTTTATTCAAGGAATAATATAGGGAATCCTACATCTGAAACTACCAGGGAAAATGATGAAATTATACTCACAGGAGCAAAATATAAAACCAGGAACCTGAATTTTGGTTATCAGTATAAAAAAGAAATTGTTGATGTGATAAGTGAATTATATCCTTCAAAGACCTGGAACGTTTCCAATAGATTTTTTGGAGACCTGTTTCTTAATTTACAGGGCTTAAGACTCAGAGGGGGTTTTGAATATGAAAAAGAATATTTGAAAGGTACGGGTTTTGAAGAGATTGAACCAAAAGACGAAAGATTATATCCTTATTTTTCTGTTGATTTAATTCTGAGAAAGGTTGTTCCTTATTTTGAAGGTGGAAAGGAATTAAGGGGGGCTTTTAACACAGAAAGTCCCTTTGTTTACAGAACAGGTGTTTTAATATTTGGTGAAAGCTCTTCCCTTTATTTCAATTATTCAAAGGGATTCAGAGCTCCAACATTATTTGACCTCTATTATCCTGACAACGGATTTGCAAACGGTAATCCTGATTTAAAACCCGAGAATTCAAAAGAAATTGAAGGCGGTTTAAAAGTTGTTGAAGGAAAGTCCTATTTACTCTTTTCTTATTTTAAAAGAGAACTTGAAAATGGTATTGTATGGGCTCCTGATTCTTCTTTTATATGGACACCACAGAATCTTGAAAAGATAAAAACATCTGGATTTGAAGGAATATTAAATCTCAGTTTTGAAAAAATTGTTATTAATTTGAATTTCATAATTTATAAGGAAAGAAAATCCGAAGAGTCAGGAAACGAAAAAAAACTTCTACTTGTTCCCACCTACAGTTTCTCCTTTATGTTCGGTCAGAATTCAAAGATGTTTTCCTATTTTTACAGAATGAGAATAATAGGACCGCATTTTTCACCTGATCCTGTAAGCTTTACACAGAAAGAAGTCAAGCATATTATATTCCATGATGTATCCGTTAATCTGAGACTAAACAACTTTCTGACTCTTTCTGTTATGGTTACCAATCTTGATAACAAACCTTACGAATTTCAATTAGGTTATCCTCTTGAAAGAAGAAGGGTTTATGTTTTTGCTGAGGCAAATCTTTAATTTAATTTTATTAACAGGGGTCCTCTTTTCAGGAGGACCCCGTATTATTTCTCTTGCACCGAGTATTACCGATTTTCTGATTGAGTTAAAACTTGATAAATATATAGTCGGGAAAACCTATCTTGACCCTGAAAACATAAAGGCAGAGATTGTTTTACCTCCTTCAATGAGAATTTCAAAAGAAAAAATCCTGAATCTTAAGCCAACCCATATAATCTCAGCAGGACTTGTATTAAGAGAAGACCTTGAGTTTTTTAAAAAGAAAAAAATAAAGGTTATTGATATTGAATATAAAAGTTTAATGGATATTGTGAAAACTTTTGTAATTCTTGGAGAAGAATTCAATTCTGGAAAAACTGCCCTTGAAAAGTTAAGAAATTTTCTTGATACCCTTTTCATTTTCAGAAATATAAAAAAAGGTGAAAAGGTTCTTTTTGTTCTTGACCTCACAAACGGTATCTGGTGCCCTGGAAAGAATACCTTTATTTCTGACCTGCTTGAATTTGCAGGTTTCAAAAATATCACGGATTTTTATGAGGGTTATAAAATTGTTTCTATTGAAAAGATAATTAAAAATGAGCCTTATGTTGTTATTTTCAATTTTAGAAATCCAGAAAAAATTTTAAAAGGCACACCTCTTGAGAGGTTAAAGGTGATTAAAGAAAAAAGATTCTATGAAGTTCCTGATCCTGATTATTTTTCAAGACCATCACCTGAAATAATAAGAGCACTCAGGTTTCTTTCAACCATAAATTGAGAAAAAAAATTCTTCTGCTTTTTATTCTTTTAATTTTATTGAGTTTTTTTTCAATTCTTACAGGACCTGTTAAAACACTTGAAAAAACCATAATTTTTGATATAAGAATTCCGAGAATACTTGTTGTTATTTTATCCGGTTCCCTTCTTTCAGTTGCGGGTCTTTTTTCTCAGACGCTCTTCAGAAATCCAATTGCAGAACCCTATCTTCTCGGAATTTCAGCAGGAGCAGCGCTCGGTGCCTTTATTGCCAAAAACTTTATTCCTCTTTTTCCCTATAGCACCCAAATTTTTGCCTTTATTTTCTCTCAGGTTATTGTTTTTATTGTTATTTTTATTTCACTCAGAAACGGATTCTTACCCAGAGAAACCCTTCTACTTTCAGGAATAGCCCTTTCACTTCTCTGTTCAGGTATTCTTTCCTTTTTAATATTTTTATCTCCATCAGAAAGAATAAAGATTTTTTTCTGGCTTTTCGGTAGTTTTTCTCTTGTTTCCTGGAATGAATTTTTTATTATTCTTTCTATTTTTATATTCTCCCTTGCCTTCATTTTTCTTAATATAAAAAAATATGATTTACTTCTCCTTTCTGATGAGGAAGCGATTTCAATGGGAATTGATGTAAAGAGGGAGAGAATAATACTTTCAGTATTTATTTCCCTTTTAACAGGAGTTGTTGTTTCAATTGCAGGAATAATAGGTTTTGTGGGTCTTGTTGTTCCTCATATAGCAAGAATGATTGTAAAATCAGGAAAACATAAAAATCTTATCATTTATACTGCTTTTACAGGTTCAATATTACTTTTAATATGTGATGATTTATCAAGGGCCCTTTTCGGCGGAGCAGAGATACCTGTTGGAGTTTTTACATCGCTTTTAGGTGTTCCCTTCTTTCTTTATCTTCTTATAAAGAGAAGGGAAGGTATATTTTAGTATTTTTTCAAGCCTCGGATATTTTTTTAAAAGTCTTTTTATATCCAGAAAATCTTTTTCCTTTTTTAATTCATCTCTTGATTCGTCCATAAAAGCCCATAGTTTTGAAATCAGGAGGTCTTCTTTATTTGCAACTTTTAGTTTGTATCCGAGAATTTCTCTAAGTTTTGCTCTTCTTATGAATTCCTGATATCTATCATCTCTTTGAATTTGGATTCTTATATCAGATTCCGGATGTTTTATTTCATATGTAAAGGGATGAGATTTAATTTTGAATCCTTTTTCTTTTAATATCCTTCTCAATTCTTTCAATTTGTCTTTTTCAACGACAATATCAAAATCAAGGGTTAAAAGAGGCTCACAGTAAGCATTTATTGCTACACCACCTATCACACAGTAATCTATTTTATTTTTTTTAAGAATATTTATTATTTCTTTTATTATGTCAAATTTTGAATTTGTGACCTTTTTAAAGAAATCATTTGCTTTCACATCTAAATTATAACTTAAAATTTCTAATAATGAGAATCGGAATAATATTTTTTCTTTTAATTTCTTATCTCTTTTTGGGAACACTTGCATATAAAATAATTGAAGGCTGGAATTTTATTGATTCTTTTTATATGTCAGTTATAACACTCACAACAGTGGGGTTCAGGGAAGTTTACCCTTTGTCGGATAAAGGGAAAATTTTTACATCCCTTTATATACTTTTCGGACTCGGATTTTTTTATTATGCCTTTTTTACACTTTTTGAATTTGTATTTAAAAGGACTTCTTTCGTATGGTATAAGAGAACAATGGAAAGTAAAATAAAAAAACTGAAAAATCATTATATTGTATGTGGGTTTGGAAGAATGGGAAGTTATACTGTTAACAGATTGTTACAGGAAAGAAAGGATTTTGTTGTAATTGAAAACAACCCTGAACTTATAAATGAACTCAGAGAAAGAGAGATTCTCTTTATAGAGGGTGATGCAAGGGAGGAGGAGATTCTTTTAAAAGCAAATATTGAAAATGCGAAAGCACTTGCCTCACTTTTGCCCGATGATGCTGATAACCTTTATGTGATTATAACAGCAAAAGAGCTTAACCCGAATATCTTTATAGTTACAAAGGCATCCGATAAGGATGGTGAAAGAAGGCTTTTAAAAGCAGGTGCACACAGGGTTATTCTTCCCTATGAGGAAGCCGGTTCAAAAATTGCCCTTTCTCTTTTAAGACCCAATTTAAGGGAGTTTATTGAGCTTGCTCACAGAGGAGCTCATCTTGAATATCAGGTTGAGGAACTCTACATAGATGAAAAATCACCCTTTAAGGATAAGACCCTCAGGGAATCAGGACTCAGAAGGGAATACGGAATGATAGCACTCGGAATTGTTAAAAAGGGGAAACTGATTTTTAATCCTGAACCTGATACGAAAATAGAAAAAGGAGATATTCTCATTCTTTTGGGAGAAAAAGAAGGGTTTGAAAAGCTTATAAGTTAATTTGAAAATCCTTATAACTCCTCTTTACGGAATAGGCGATACCCTGATGATGACTCCTGCTCTGAAAATTCTGAGGGAAAGCTTGAAAGATTCCGAAATAACCGTATTTACCATGTTTTCCTCCACAAGGGATGTTTTGCTTTATAATCCTGATATTGACAACCTTCTCTATTATCCTCTTCTTGAAAACAGATTTGATGGTTTAAATTACATTCTCAGGAACATAAGACCTCAAAAGTTTGATTATGTTATTAACTTTTATCCTACAAACAGAAAAGAGTATAATATTTTTTCCTTTTTAACAGGTTCAAAAAACAGAATAGGGCATTCCTATAAAGTTATGAACATAAGAGAGCTCAATTTTTTAAAAAATAAAAAAATAATGGAAGATGAAAAACTCCATAATGTTCTTGAAAATGTGAGGCTTTTAAAAGAGTTTTTCGGTATAAATGTTAGAGAAGTTCCCCCCATGGAGATTTATTTAAAAGAAGAGGAAATAGAGGAAGCTGAGAAATTTTTAAAGAAAAATAAAATAGATGATAAATTGCTTATAGGTATTCATGCGGGTTCAAGTGTTTTTAAAGGACACAGGGGTAAAAGATGGCCTATTCAGAACTTTGAGGAACTTATAAAAAGAATCAAAAAGAAAGTTGGAGATAGTTTCTTTTTATTTTTCGGTGCAAAAGATGATGAGGATGTAAATGAATACCTTGATAAAAATGTTGATTTCGGATTGTATGTAAAGGGGAAAAATATAAGGCAGGTTTCAGCATTAATAAAAAAATGCAAAATGTTTATAACAAATGATTCCGGTCTCATGCATCTTGCTGCTGCCTGTCATATACCTGTGCTTGCACTTTTCGGTCCCACCTCTCCTTACAAGCTCCGTCCCTGGGGTGTGAAACACAGGATATGTTTTCTCGGTCTTGATTGTTCACCCTGTTTTGTTTATTCTCCAAAGCCGATGAAATGTGTGAAAGGTATTGATTTTAAATGTATGAAGGATATGAGTGTTGATTATGTTTTTAATAAATTTATTGAACTTTATGAGGAAATGAGTTATCATTAAATATGAACGATAAAAAAATTAAAATATGGAAAGGTAAGGCAATATTTAAAGATAATTCTTTTAGGCCGATAGAAAAGGTTAATTTTAAAGAAGGGGAGGAGGTTAATATTATTGTTGTGTCTTCTTTTTTTGAATTTGAAGGTATTTTAAGCGAGGTCAAAGAATCATCTGTGGAACTTCAACATAAAGTTAAAGATTTTCTGGATATAGATGCTGATTGATACGAATATATTTCTCGAGTTCTTCCTCGGGCAAAATAAAGCAAAAGTTTGTAAGCAGTTTTTGGAAAAGGTGGAGAAAGGTGAGATAGGAGGATTTGTGACAGATTTCACCCTACATAGTATAGGTGTAATTCTTGAGAAATATACCAAAAAGGAATTTTTATCCGGGATTTTTATTTCTTTAAATACATTTAAAGGATTGAAATTGTTAAGTGCTAATTTAGAAGAGTTATCTCTTATTTCTGAGTTTTCTGTTATTACAGGTCTTGATTTTGATGATGCATATCAGGCTTATTTTTGTAAAAAATTGAATATCCCTATTGTATCCTATGATTCTCATTTTGATGGTATAATAAAAAGATTAAAGCCAGAAGAGGTTCTTCAATGAAATGGGAAGAATTAACCGAGTTTGAATTTAAAAAATTAAAGTTCAAAAGAGCCTTTTTCCCTGTGGGAACAATTGAATCCCATGGGATAGGGCTTCTGGGTACCGACTGTTTTGCTCCCTATTATCTTTCACTTGACCTTGCGAAGGAATTTAAAGCAGTTGTTCTTCCCCTTCAGTATTATGGAATAACATCAGGACTTTTCGGAAGAGCAGGTTCAATAACTCTTTCTTCTGAGACCTTTGAAAATCTCATTTATGAAATAATTATTTCCTTACATAAAAACGGAATTGAGGAGCTTTTTATTGTGAATGGACATGGTGGTCAAATTGATGAATTGAAAAATGCTTCAAAGTATGCTCATCAGGATACAGGAATGAAAATATGTGTTATAAACTGGTGGATTCCTGTGAGAGAGATTTCTGATAAATACTTCGGAGATATGACAGGACATGGTGGGGCAGAGGAGATTGCTATTGTTTATGCGAAAAAGCCCTACAAGATTGATTTTAAAAATGCGAGGGGATTTTCCAAACTTGATGGTCTTTCCCTTTATCCCTATCCTTATGGAATGCTCCTTTATAAAGGAGGGAAGATTAAAAAAGGGTTTGAAAAATTGAGTAAAAAATATTACAGGGATGTTTTGAATTATTTGAAGAATCTTATCAGAGAGATTATAGAGGGCTGGGAAAAAACCTGATAATATTATTCAACCTTTTCCAGCAAAAAAGAGAGTCTCTGTTTGCTTTTGAAAATATGAAAAAATTCGGTTCTGAGAACCCCTGTGATTTTAATAAATGCGAGTAAGAGAGATATACATTTTTTCTCCTTATTAAAGGCATTAAAGGTATAAATTTCAAAGTTTTTCTTGGTTTCTTTAATTTCCCTTATAAGATGTTCAATAGAATTTCTATCCGAACAGTCTATTAAAATAAATCCATTTTCAATATTTTCAAGTACTCCTTTTAGAGTTTCAAAATCCTGTGCATTAATTATAATAATTCCTTTTATATTTATGGGTCTGAGTTTAATTATAATTTTTTCTTCTCTGAAAAATATGCGAAGATAATATGTATGTATATCCCCTCCTTTTAGACTGAATTCAGGAAAATATATGGTTTTTATATTTTCTCCATCTGAAATAGAATCAAATTGCTTGAGAAGACCCTCTACCTCTCTTTTATCTTTTGAAACTATTTTTATTTCATACATGGTACATATAGTTTAAGGTTAGTTTTATTTTTTTACAGTGATTTAGGTCACATATCTCATTTGTATCCATACATATATATTTTAATGCAAGTTTCTTAAAAAAACTTAAAAGAATCTCCGGTGTTCATTGTGATATAATATTCTTATTGCATAATTTAAATATAGAAAAAAATTAATAATGAATTGAAAAAGGAGATTTTTTAAGTTATATTAAGTTAAAAGGGGGTGACAAATGGGTTTGACGGGAGGAATTGAGGATAACCGGGGCATGCCAGGGTGCGGGCACCCTGTAAAAACCCGCACAAAAAACTGCCAACACA
>Ga0209426_1000261_pt1 | contig 69109 bp, 61 predicted proteins | sample Deesub1362B_J571_FD_187697 | JGI IMG/M metagenome (GOLD analysis project Ga0209426, IMG submission 187697) | Deep oceanic, basalt-hosted subsurface ecosystem from Juan de Fuca Ridge flank, Pacific Ocean, CORK Borehole 1362B_J2.571 (SPAdes)... ... | reverse complement strand
ATCACCGTCATCCGCCGTCACCTTCAACGCCAAGGCCGAAAGAAGCGACTGTGTCATCTCTAACGGTGAGGCGGGTGACATCTCTATCGGTGAATTACAGAGGGCCTGCGCCTGGCGCTGTTTTCCGGCAATTACAACTACACGCGTGACGGCTGCAATCAGGCCTTGAACCGTTTAGCCGGCTTCATGATCGAGGCCGGAGCCCAGGTGCGCGTCTATTCTCCGACCACCCGGACGCCGGCGTTCGAGCCGATCGGAGACCTCGTCTCGGCGCCCTCGATCGGCGTGCCCGGCCGCGGGGAGTACCGTCTGGCGCTGGGCCTGACCCCGGCGCTGCGCGACGACCTCAAGCGCTTCAAGCCAACCCTGATCCACCTTTCGGCCCCCGATCTGCTGGGCGTCCAGGCCGGTCGCTGGGGCCGGCGGCGCGGCCTGCCCGTGGTGGCCAGCCTGCATACGCGGTTCGAGACCTATCTTTCCTATTACGGCCTGGACTGGCTGCGCCCCAGCGCCGAACGCTATCTGGATGGCTTCTATCGCGCCTGTGACCGCGTGCTGGCGCCCAACGCGCCGCTGGCCGAGCTGCTGGGCGAGCGCGGCATGGGCCACCGGGTCCGCGTCTGGGGACGCGGCGTCGATCGCCAGCGGTTCTCGCCGGCGGGACGAGACACCGCCTGGCGTCGGGCGATGGGCATCGGCGACAGTCAGGTCGCGGTCGCCTTCCTCGGCCGCCTCGTCATGGAAAAGGGCCTGGACGTTCTGGCCGAAACCCTGAACCTGATGCGCGACCAGCCCATCCGCCCCATGATCATTGGCGACGGCCCGGCCCGCGAGTTTCTGCGATCGCGGCTGCCGGACGCGGTCTATACCGGCCATCTGGACGGCGAGGCCTTGGGCCGCGCGGTCTCCAGCGCCGACGTCCTGTTCAATCCCAGCCTGACCGAGGCCTTTGGCAACGCGAGCCTCGAGGGCATGGCCGCCGGCCTGGCCGTGCTTTGTCCGCGCGCGCCCTCGACCAGCGCCCTGATCACCGACGGCCAGGACGGCGTGCTGGTCGATCAGCCCAACGCCAGCGCCTACGCGGCCGCCCTGCAAGGCCTGATCGACGAGCCGATGCGTCGCCTGCGGCTGGGCCGAGCGGCCCGCAATTCCAGCGCGCGCTACGACTGGCGCGAGATCAGCGGCGCGGTGCTGGATGTCTATCGCGAGCTCGGCGCGGTTTCCGATCGACGCGCGCGCACGGCCGCATGACGATCGAGCAGGCGGGGCAAGACGTCGCCAAGCCGACGCCCTGGCGCGGCTGGCTGCTGACCATCGGGGTCGCCCTGCTGGCGGTCCTGCTGGCGACCCACGGCGTGGGCGCGGTGCGCGAGATCGTTCTTCAGGTCGGCTGGCGGGCTGTCCTGGTGGTCGCCGCGCACCTGCCCGTCACCCTGCTGGCCACGGTCGGATGGGCGGTGCTGCTGCCGCCAGGACGCCGCCCCTCCCTGAGCTTCCTGTTCCGCCTTCGCCTGATCAAGGAGGCGGTCAACGCCCTGCTTCCCGTCGCCCAGGTCGGCGGTGACGTCGTTCGCGCGAGGCTGGCGGCGCGAAATGGCCTGACGGGGGCGGAGTCCGCGGCGGCGGCCGTGGTGGATGTGCTGGCCAGCACGGTGGGCCTGGCGTTGTTCATCCTGACCAGCCTGGTCGTGGCCATGCTCGTGTTGCACGACTCGCGCCTAGCCCAGGCGGGGCTGGCCGTGATCGCCATCGTCGCCACGCTGGTCCTGCCCCTCTTCGCCGCCCATAGGGCCGGTCTCCATCGACGCCTGGGTCAGTTTTCCCGGCGTTGGACCGCCATGGCCGAACGGATCGGGGAACTGGGCGAGGCCTTCCGGGCCATCGGCCAGCAGCGCCGACAGATCGTCGCTTCCTGGGCCTGGCATCTGGCCGCCTGGGGCGCGGGAGCTCTGGAGACCTATGTCTCGATGTGGGCGCTGGGTCTGGCCCCCTCGCTGACCCAAGCCTTGATCGTGGAAGGCCTGGCCCAGGCGGCCAAGGTCGTCGGCTTCGCCATTCCCGGCGCCCTGGGCGTTCAGGAGGGCGGCTATCTGCTGCTGGGCGGCGCCTTGGGCCTCGCGCCGGACCAGGCCATGGCCCTCTCCCTGCTGCGCCGACTGCGCGAGCTGACGCTGGGCGGCGTGGGCCTGGTGCTCTGGCGGACGACCAAACCCGCCGCTTGAGCGCGTTAGAGCCAGCCGTTGGAGCGCGCGATCCGCCCGGCCTCGACCCGATTGGCCGCGCCCAACTTCTGAGCCGCTTCGGAGAGGTAGTTGCGCACCGTTCCGGGCGAGAGGTCCAGGATGTCGGCGATGTCCTTGTTCGAACGCCCCTCCTCGGCCAGCCGCAGGATTTCGCGCTCGCGGTCGGTCAGCGGATCTGGCTGGGCGTCCCAGATGGCCTCGGACAGCTCTGGCGCGATGGCGCGGCCGCCAGCGGCGACCGTGCGCACGGCGGCGGCCAACACGCTGGAGGGACCGTCCTTCAACAGGTAGCCCTTGACCCCCGCCTCCATGGCGCGGCGCAGGTAGCCCGGCCGACCAAAGGTGGTGACGATCAGCACGCGCGTCGCCGCCCCGTCCGCCTTCAGGCGCGTGGCGACATCGATCCCCGTCAGATAGGGCATCTCGATGTCGGAGATCAGCACGTCGGGTTTCTCGGCGCGCACCAGTTCCAGGGCCTCGCCGCCGTCCGCCGCGCGCCCGACGACTTTGATATCCCCTTCCAGTTCCAGAAGGGCGCTCAGCGCGCCCAGCACCATCTTCTGGTCTTCGGCGATGACGACGCGGATCACTGCACAGCCTCCAAGGGCGCGGCGGCGACCAGTTGGGCGCCCTTCCCGTCGGATTTGATCTCCAGCGCCCCGCCGATCGCGGCCAGCCGCGCGCGCATTCCCTTCAGACCGGAGCCCTCGACCAGACGCCCGCCCTTGCCATTGTCGATTATGCTAAGGACCAGGTTCGAGGCGCTGGGCCGCAGGCTGATCTCGCAGCGCGTGGCGCCGGAATGACGGATGACGTTGGTCACCCCCTCGCGGAGGGCCATGGCCAGCACCGCCTCCTGGCCCGGATAGCCGTCGATGGTCACGGTTGAGATCTCCGCGACGATACCAGCGGCTGTCAGTGCGTGGCGCGCCTTGTCCAACTCGAATGCCAGGGAGGCGCCCTTCATGCCGACGACGGCGACACGGACTTCGGACAAGGCCTCGCGCGCGGCGGCGGCCACGGCCTGCATCTCGCGCTCGGCCGCCTCGGCGTCGCGACTGACCAGTCGGGCGGCCAGCTCGGCCTTGACGGCCACCAGGGTCAGGGTGTGCCCCAGAAGATCGTGCAGGTCGCGAGAGATCCGCTCGCGCTCGGCCATGGTGGCCAGGGCCCGAACCTCCTCGTGCGCGACGGACAGTTCCTGGTTCTTGCGCTCGACATCCGCCTGCATCAGAGCGCCGAAGCCCGTGATGGCGCCGAAGATCAAACCCGCGAACCAATTGGGCCAGGCATTTCGATCGAGCCAGAGACCGACGAGCAGCAGCAACACCTCCAGCGCCACCATCGTCTGGACGGCCCGCCGACGGGGCATGAGCCGGGCGGCGAAGGACATCGAATAGATCGTGTAGACGCTCCAGCCGGTGTAAAATGGCGAGAGCGACACCCCGATCCCGAAGATCGCCAGCACCTGCCACAGATGGGGCCGGCCGTTCTGACGCCAGATCTTCCAGAAGAGCGCCAAGAATCCCGCCGCCGCCAGGCAGGACGCGACAACTTCGAACGTTCCAGGTTTTCGGAAGAGCCAGCCGACAAAGTAGAATGGCAGGTAGGACAGGAACAAAAGGCTCCAGCGACGCCGGAAACTATGACCCGGCGTCGCCAGCGTGTCGGGCGCCGACACGCTGGCTTGGCTTTTCCGGAGGCTCGCGGTCTCTTGGTTCATGCCGGCGATGTCGCGCGCGGTCCCGGGCTTGGTCAAGCCGCTTGCCGGCGCCAGGCGATCCGCGAACCGATCACGGCGGCCACGGCGATGGCGACCAGGACCGAGAGATGGCCTTGCACGTCCGCCATCGGCTTCAGCCCCGACAGCATCAGCGACAGCTGGCCCAGGTGATATGACGGGGTGACCTCGGCGATATGGCCGATCCAGGACGGCATGACGTCCAGGGGGATCCACAGGCCGCCGAACAGGCAGAAGGCCAGGAACAGCAGGTTGGCGAAGGCCGTCGCGCCCTGCGAGCCCAGACGCAGGCCGAGATTCAGGCCGATCAGGGCGAACAGCACGGCCGAGACCAGCCCCAGGCTCAAGGTCGCCGCCCAGCGCCAGGGCGTCATGACCACGCCGCCGAAATAAGCCATCACGCCCAGCAGGCCGACGGCGAGGCCCACCAGGGCCAGGGCCGCGGCCAGCCGTCCCAGCAGATAGGCCCCGGCCGGCAGCGGCGCGATCTGCTTGAGTTCGATCAGCTTGGCCTCGCGCTCGGCCGCCACCGCCGCGCCGAAGCCGAACATGGCCGGCGCGATCGAGGCGAAGATCACATAGTTGGCCAGCATGGCGTGCGCCGCCTCCTCATGGCCGTGGCTCAGACCCAAGCCGATGACGCCGTAGAACAGCAGCGGCAAGGCCAGGCTGGGGATCAGAAATTGCGGCGTCCGCCAGGTCGAGAGGATCTGGGTGCGGGCTTCTCGGCCATAGACGGCCAGGGTGTGAAAGAGCGACATCTCAGGCGGCCTCGATCTGGCGTTGGGTTTGGGGAAATGCGGCGCCGGTCTGGACCAGACGCGTGACGGCGTCCTCCAGCGAAGCGCCGGAGACGGTCAGGTCGTCGATCGTCTCGTCGCGCGCCAGCAGCTCGCGCAGGGTGGCCGGCGCCGAGGAGGTCAGCAGAGTGACCCGGCCGCCGTCGCGACTGACGCCCGTGACATGCGCCAGAGCCGACAGGTCGCCGTCCGACAGCCGGGTGCGACAGCGGATGGCGACGCCGGAAACGCGGGCCTTGATGGCCTCGGGCGATCCATCGGCGATGACTCGCCCCTTGTCGATCACGACGATGCGGTCGGCCAGGGCCTCGGCCTCGTCCAGGTGGTGGGTGGTCAGCAGCACGGCCGCGCCGCGAGCGATCTCACCCCGCACGGCGGTCCACAGCGCGCGGCGGGCGTCGATGTCCATGCCGGTGGTCGGCTCGTCCAGAACCAGCAGGTCCGGGCGGCCGGCGATGGCCAGGGCGAACTGCACCCGGCGCTGCTGGCCGCCGGAAAGAGCGCCGCAGCGGCGACGCTCCAAACCTTCCAGGCCAGCGAGGCGGATGATCTCGTCCAGCGGACGCGGCTTTGCATAGTAGCCGCGAAACAGCGCGACCTGTTCGCGGACGGTCAAGGTGCGCGGCAGGCCAGCTTCCTGCAGCATCACGCCAAGACGACCGCGCGCTTCGAGGTCATGCGGATCGACGCCAAACAGCCGAGCCTCGCCCGCGTCGGGGCGCAGACGGCCGGTCAGCAGGGCGACACTGGTGCTCTTGCCCGCGCCATTGGGGCCCAGCAGGGCGACGCACTGGCCGGGACGGATGGCGAGATCCAGGCCATCCAGGGCCAGGGTCTTTCCGCGCCGCTTGATCGTCTTTTGCAGCACCGCGATCGGCGGCGCGTAGGTTCCGGGTGACATGTGTTTGGCTCCCTCAGTGTGAAGCCAACATGCCGCCGCCAAGCGCGGCCCATCAGTGTCGCCCGTCAGGAGGCCGGCATGACAAACGTCACCTCACCGGGCCACGCGCTCGTCGAGCCTCCGCGACGACGCGCCGCGCCCGCGCTCCGTCCGCTTTCCAAGCCCGACCTTGGAGCCGCCGCCGGACCTGATACGAATGGGATTCGACGCTGAGTCCTCGGAGGGGCGGTCCATGCACACGCGGAGAATTCTGGTCACGGGCGGGGCGGGCTTTGTCGGCTCGCACCTTTGCGACCGGTTGCTGGACAGCGGCGCCGAGGTGCTGTGCGTCGACAACTATTACACCGGCTCGCGCCTCAACGTGGCGCAGAACCTCTCCAACCCGCGCTTCGAGCTGCTGCGCCACGACGTGACCATGCCGCTCTATGTCGAGGTCGATCAGATCTACAATCTGGCCTGCCCAGCCAGCCCGGTGCACTACCAGTTCGACCCGGTGCAGACGACCAAGACCAGCGTTCACGGCGCCATCAACATGCTGGGCCTGGCCAAGCGGGTGAAGGCCAAGATCCTCCAGGCCTCGACCTCGGAGGTCTATGGCGACCCCACCGTCCACCCGCAGGTCGAAAGCTACTGGGGCAACGTCAATCCGATCGGCCTGCGCTCGTGCTACGACGAGGGCAAGCGCTGCGCCGAGACCCTGTTCTTCGACTACTGGCGCCAGCACAAGCTACGCATCAAGGTGGCGCGGATCTTCAACACCTACGGGCCGCGGATGCACCCGAACGACGGACGTGTGGTGTCGAACTTCATCGTCCAGGCCTTGAAGGGCGAGGACATCACCCTTTATGGCGACGGCAACCAGACCCGCTCGTTCTGCTATGTCGACGATCTGGTCGACGGCCTGATCCGGCTGATGAACACCGGCGACGAGGTGACGGGACCGATCAATCTCGGCAACCCGGTCGAGTTCACCATGAAGCAGCTGGCCGACCTGGTCCTGGAGCTGACGGGCAGCAGATCGGCGGTCGTCCACCGTCCCCTGCCCTCCGACGACCCCCGCCAGCGCCAGCCGGACATCACCCTGGCGAAACAGCTGCTCGACTGGACCCCCACCGCGCCGCTGAAGGTGGGGCTGATGAAGACGATCGAATATTTCGACGGGCTGCTGAAGGCGGCCTGATCCGAACGAGCCTAGCCTTAGCGCTTGCGGAACAGGTCGGACTCCGGCCCGTCATTGCGCCGGCCGAACCAGCCCATCCAGAAGTGGGCGTAGTCGCGCAGCATGTCGCGCGGCACGAAGAAGCCGTGGCGATAGGGTGTGTCCACGCCGATCGCCAGCTTGGGATCGGGATGATCGCCGTACCAGGTGCCGAACAGGCGATCCCAGAGCGGCATGATCGCGAAGTGGCCGGTCGGATAGCTCATGTCCAGCTTGTGGTGCAGCCGGTGATGGTTGGGCGACTGGACCAGCCAGCGGCCGACGAAGCCCCAGTCGGACTCGATCCGCGAATGGATCAGGAAGCCGATGCCGACCACCAGCACGTTGACATAAATCATCACCTCGGGCGGCGCGCCCAGCACGGCCAGCGGCAGATTGACGATAAAGACCGCCGTGAAGGGCGCCGGATGCTGCCGCGCCGACGTCACCACGCTGAACTGCTCGGCCGAGTGATGGTAGCGATGAAGAGGCCAGAAGAGCCTCGTGTGATCCGTTCGGTGGGTCCAATAGTCGAAGAAGGTGTAGACCGCGAAATAAAGTGGGATCTGCGCCGCGAACGGCAGCGGCGGGGGCCCCAGGTTCACGCCGGTCGCGCGGTGGATCGCGTCATGGATCCAGCCGCCCGAAATCATCGACGCGCCCAGCAGCAGCAAGCGGCCCACCACGTCGAGAACATGGCCCTGACCCAGGATGAAGACGGCCAGGTCCGTCTTCATGGACGCCGTCGGCGCCAACACCAGCTGGCGCAGCGAACTGGCGTTCCAGCCGACCACGATGCTCTCGATCCATAGCGCCGTCGGCAGCAGCAGGAAGATCAGGAAGACATTGTTCAGGTGGTCGTGGAGCGGCAGGGTCTTGTGAACGATCGGCAGCGCCAGCTGGGCTGGAACGACCTTCAGCGCCCCCCACCAGGCGCCGCTCGCCACGGCGACATAGGCCAGGAAGCCGATCACCAAGGCCGACCGCCCCACGCCCTTGGCGTCGAGAACGCCGGCGCCGATCTCGCTGGCTGGCCTGAGGGCTGCAGGTTTCACGACGTCCCGCTCCATGGGTTGCAGGCCGCATAGATGGCGCGGCGCCGTTAAAACTTGGTGTGGCTCAAGCCTTCGCAAGGAGAAGGCGAGCGCCTCGGCGTCTTGCCCCGGCCGTTCCGCCAGCCTAACAGCCGATCATGAAGCGCCACGCGCCCCTCTTTTTCCTGCTAGCGGCCGCTTCGGCGCCGGGGATCCTCCGCGCCCAGGAGGTCGAGGCGATCTCGGTCTGGGGGCGACGCGCCAACGAGATCGGCCGCGCGACCTCGGCCAGCGAAGGCAAGGTCTCATACAGCGATTTCGCCGCCCGACCGCTGCTGCGGCCCGGCGAGCTGATCGAGGCCGTGCCGGGCCTGGCCGCCACCCAGCACTCCGGGGCGGGCAAGGCCAATCAGTACTTCCTGCGCGGCTTCAATCTGGACCACGGCACGGACCTGGCCGCCTCGCTGGACGGCGCGCCGCTGAACCTGCCTAGCCACGGCCATGGCCAGGGCTATCTGGACCTGAACATCCTGACGCCTGAATTCGTCCACGACATCAGCTTCCGGAAGGGCCCCTACGCGGCGGAGAACGGCGACTTCGCCACGGCCGGAGCGGTGGCCTTCGACACCGCCGATCACCTGCACGGCGATGGCGTCCAGGCCTGGACCGGAGACCACGCCTACTATCGCGCGGTTGGATCCAAGGGCGTGACCGACAATGTCCTGGTCGCCGGAGACATCACCCGCTCACGCGGCGCCTGGTCGACGCCGGAGGACCTGCGAAAGATCAACCTCCTGGGGCGCGCCTTGATGCGGGGCTGGTCGATCACCGCCCTGGCCTATGACGCGAAGTGGAACGCCACCGATCAGATCCCCCGCCGGGCGGTCGAGGACGGGATGTTGGGACGGCTGGACGCCATCGACCCAACCGACGGGGGGACAACCTCGCGCTATATCCTGTCGGCCCGACGCCGCGACCTCCTGCGCGGCCTGGACGCTGTGGTCTATGTCCAGCGCTACAAGCTCGATCTCTATTCGAACTTCACCTACTTCCTCGAGGATCCGATCCACGGCGATCAGTTCGAGCAAGCCGACCAGCGCTGGATCTACGGCGGCTCGCTGACCAAGCGTTGGAGCCTGGGCGACGGCTGGAGCGCGCGGATGGGCGTCTCGGCCCGCGTCGACGACATCGGCAAGGTCGGTCTCTATCGCACCATCGCCCGCGCGCGTCTGCGGACGGTGCGGCAGGACGCCCTGACCGAATGGTCCACCGCCGTCTGGGGCGAGGCCTCTCGGCGGTTTGGCAAGCTGGACGCCACCTTCGGCCTGCGCGCCGACGCCTTCGGCGCGGATGTCTCGGCCGGCGATCCGCGCAACGCCGGAACGGTGAGCGACGCCCAGCTCAGTCCGAAACTGGCCCTGGCCTGGCGCGTCTCCAGGACGTTCGAGCTCTACGCCGACGCCGGACGCGGCTTCCATTCCAACGACGCGCGCGGCGCGGTGATCACGGTCGATCCCGTCACCGGCGATCCGGCCCCGCGCGCGCCGCTGCTCTCGCCCACCGACGGCGCGGAGCTGGGCTTGCGCTGGAAACGGGGCGGCTTGTCGCTGACGGCGGCCGCCTGGACGCTGCACGTCGACAGCGAGCTCGTCTATGTCGGAGACTCGGGGTTCACCGAAGCGGCTGGCGCGACCCGACGCCGAGGCGTCGAACTGCTGGCCGACTGGCGTCCCACCTCGACCTTGAGCCTGACGGGATCCTGGGCGGGGACCCACGCCCGCTTCACCAACGGCGACCGCATTCCCAACGCCGTCAACTCGGTGCTGAGCGCCGGCGCGACCTGGAAACCGCGCCCGACCTCAACCCTGTCGCTCACCTATCGCCGCCTAGGCGCCGCGCCGCTGATCGAGGACGATTCGGTGCGATCACGGCCCACCAGCCTGCTCAACGCGCTCATCGTCCAGGACATCGGCCGCGCCAGCCTGATGGTCGAGATCCTGAACCTGACCAACGGCAAAGGCGACGACATCGCCTATTTCTACGCCTCGCGCCTGCCGGGCGAACCGGCCGGCGGCGTCGACGACGTCCATTTCCACCCGGTCGAACCGCGCGCGCTTCGTGTCGGCTTGAAGATCAATTTGTGACGTTTGGGCGGAAAAGGGGGTGATTTTCCTCCTCGCTCCCGCCAAGCTCATCCTGGGGTATTCATCAGGGTTCTGATCCGAGGGGCTTTCCAACTTGTCCAAGCGTTCCATCCGATACGCCGTCGTCGGCGTCGTCGCCGCCGCGCTCGCGGCTTCCACCGCCGCTCACGCCGACGCCATTCGCCAGACCAAGGCGCCCTTCGAGGACAAGTTCCGCCAGTTGGAAGGCGAGGACTGGCCCACGCCCACGGACTACCGCAACGCTTCGGGCGCCCCGGGCTATCGCTATTGGCAGCAGAAGGTCGACTACGACGTCTCCGTTCGCCTGAACGAAGACACCAAGACCCTGACCGGCCGCGAAACGATCACCTACCGCAACAATTCGCCCGACAGCCTGCCCTATCTGTGGCTGCTGCTGGACCAGAACGCCAAGCGCAACTCGATCGCCGAGATGACCGACACGGTTTCGGGCGACAGCATCAGCCTCAACGAAATCCGCCGCATCCAGCGCTTCAAGGATTGGGAGGGCGGCTTCACGATCAAGTCGGTGAAGGACGCGTCGGGCCGCGACCTCAAGTTCACGGTAGTCGACACCCTGCTGCGCGTCGACCTGCCCCAGGCCGTCAAGGGCGGCGGCGGCGAGACCAGGCTGGTCATCGAGTGGAGCCTGCCGCTGATCGAAAACAAGATCATCGGCGGCCGGAGCGGCTACGAGTGCTTCACCGGCAAGGGTGAGGACGGCAACTGCATCTTCGAGGCCGCGCAGTGGTTTCCCCGCCTGGCGGTCTATTCGGACTATGAGGGCTGGCACAACAAGGCCTTCCTCGGCGCGGGCGAGTTCACGCTTGAGTTCGGCGACTATCGCGTCGCCCTGACCGTGCCGTCGGATCACGTGGTCTCGGCCACCGGCGTGCTCCAGAACCCGGCCGCCGTGCTCTCGCCGGCCCAGCGTGACCGCCTGTCCAAGGCCCGCACGGCCAGCGAGCCGGTCTATATCGTCACGCCCGAGGAAGCCGTGGCCGCCGAGAAGGGCAAGGCCAAGACCGAGAAGACCTGGATCTTCCAGGCCAGCAACGTTCGCGACTTCGGATGGGCCAGCTCGCGCAAATTCACCTGGGACGCCATGGGCGTGAAGCAAGCGGATCCGAAGGCCGAGCACCCCGTGGTGATGGCCATGTCGTTCTTCCCCAAGGAAGCGCGGCCGCTGTGGGACGCCTATTCGACCAAGTCGATCGCCCATACCCTGAAGGTCTATTCCGACTTCACCTTCCCCTACCCTTACCCGGTGGCCCAGTCGGTCAACGGCCCTGTCGGCGGGATGGAATATCCGATGATCAGCTTCAACGGTCCCCGGCCGGTGAAGGACAAAAAGACAGGCAAGCTGACCTACACCGACCGCGCCAAGTACGGCCTGATCGGCGTGGTGATCCACGAGGTCGGCCACAACTACTTCCCGATGATCGTCAATTCCGACGAGCGTCAGTGGACCTGGATGGACGAGGGCCTGAACAGCTTCCTGCAGTTCGAGGCCGAGAAGCAGTGGGACAAGAAGTTCCCCTCGCGTCGCGGCGAGCCCAAGAACATCGTCGAGTACATGGTCAGCCAGGACCAGGTGCCGCTGATGACCCAATCGGACTCGGTGATCCAGTTCGGTCCCAACGGCTACTCCAAGCCCGCGACCGCCCTGGTCATCCTGCGCGAGACCGTCATGGGCCGCGAGCTGTTCGACCGAGCGTTCAAGGAATACGCGACCCGCTGGCGCTTCAAGCACCCCACGCCCTATGACTTCTTCCGGACGATGGAGGAGTCGTCGGGCGTCGATCTCGACTGGTTCTGGCGCGGCTGGTTCTATTCGACCGACCATGTCGACATCGCGCTGGACAAGATCGTCCAGGGCCGCGTCGACAGCGGCGATCCGGACGCGGAAGCCGCCGTCCGCAAGGCCGAGCGCGCCAAGGAGCCGGAGTCGCTGACCGCCAGCCGCAACACCGGCAAGACTGTCGTGGAGCTGGATCCCAAGACCCGCGACTTCTACGACCAGACCGACGAGTTCGCTGTGTTCGACGGCGCCCGCAAGAAGGCCAAGGCGGCGCGCGAGGACCTGACGCCCGAGGAGCAGGCCGCCCAGGACTTCAAGGACAATCTCTATCGCTTCACGTTCCGCAACATCGGCGGGCTGGTCATGCCGGTGATCCTGAAAATGGACTTCACCGACGGCACGTCCGAGACCGTCCGGATCCCCGCGGAAATCTGGCGTCACAACGCCAAGCAAGTGACCTGGCAATACGTCTCGGCCAAGCAACTGAAGGGCGCCGAGCTGGATCCGCTGTGGGAAACCGCCGACGCCGACCGCGGCAACAACGTCTATGACGGTCCGATCACGCGGACGACCTTCAAGATCGCCAAGCCTCCGGAAGGCGGCAACCGGATGAAGGACGCCAACCTGGAGGTCGGTTCCGACAGCCTAGCCACGCGTCCGAGCGCCGAATCGAAGAAGGACGAAGGCTCAAAGTGATCCGGCGCGCGGCCGTCCTGATCGCGGCGGCGGGGCTGGCCCTCGCCCCGCTCCCAGCGGCCGCGCACCGCGGCCACGGCGCTCTGAGCGTCGTGGAGATCGACGCCAAGACCGGCGCGGTGACGGTCAGCCACCGCGTTCCGGCGCACGACGCCGAGCCGGCCCTGGCCGCCATCGCCCCAGACGCCCAGACCAGCCTCGATGATCCGGAGGCGGTCGAGGCGCTGAAGCGCTACATGGCCAAGCGTTTCGATCTGACGGTCGCCGACAGGCCGGTCGCGCTCACGCTCAAGGATATGACACTCGGCGCGGACGAGGTCCGGTTCGAGTACGCCGGAAGGGTGGCGACCGCCGACGTCGCGGCGACGGTCTCGGTTCGCGCGGCCATGTTCGCCGACATCTACGGCGACGAGGTCAATCAGGTGAACGTCCGCCGCCTGGGCGTGACGCGCACCCTGATCTTCAACGGCTCGAACGCGGGTGATCCGCAGACGGTGGACGCGGCTTCGCCTTCGCGCCCTTGAGCCGACATGACAAACGTCACCTAAAGGGTGTGACCGCCAACACTGCAACGTTTCGAGTCGTCGTCGCATGGTCCCCGCGACAAAGGAGACCATCCATGACCTTCCCGACCCGCCGCGCCGCCCTTCTGGCCGCCACGGGCCTGGCCGCCCTGAGCACGAGCACGGCCGCCCTCGCCCAGACGACGACCGCCCCCGCTTCCGCCCCGGCGAAGAAGGAGCCGAACACCCAGGTGCAGGGCGTGACGATCACAGCGCCGGGCAGCCAGGACATCAAGACCTCGATCGATCGCCGCAGCTACAGCCTCGGCAAGGATCTGCAAGCCCAGACCGGCTCGATCGCCGATGTGCTGCGCAACGTTCCTTCGGTGCAGGTCGACGTGCAGGGCAATGTCAGCCTGCGCGGCGATCCGAACGTCACCATCATGATCGACGGCAAGCCCTCGGGCATGTTCAAGGGTGAGAACCGCGGCCAGATCCTGCAGCAGATCCCGGCCAGCCAGTTCGAGCGGGTCGAGGTGATGACCAACCCGTCGGCGGCGTTCAGCCCCGAGGGTACGGGCGGCATCATCAACCTGATCACCAAGCAGCAGCGCGGCGTCGGCACGACGGGCTCGGTGCGCGGCAACCTCGGCACGGAGGGACGCAAGAACGCCAGCGTCAGCATCGCCCGCAACACCAAGAAGCTGACCCTCTCGGCCGACGCCGGCTGGCGCCGCGACAAGGCCAAGGGCACGATCACCGACGACCGCGAACGCCTCGATCCGGCTTCGGGCAAGTATTATGACAGCCACCAGGCCATCGGCTTCATCAGCAAGGGCCAGTCGCACAACGCCCGCGCCGGCGTCGATTATGACCTCGACAAGAAGACCCGTCTCTCCGCCGAGGTCCGCTACAACGACATGGAATACGACTCCCGTTCGGGCTCGGACTACCAGGGCCTGGACCTGACCGGGGCGCCGAATGTCCGCTATCAGCGCCAGAGCGAACGCCAGATGAAGCGTTCGGTGGCCGGTGTTTCGGGCGATCTGCGCCACAAGTTCAGCGGCGACGATCACGAGTTCACGCTGCACGCCAGCGTCGAGCGGACCCATGACCACCAGAACAGCCAGACCAATGGGCTGAACCAGCTGCCGCTCGCCTCGACCTATGCCGAGGACATTCGTATCGGCGATCAACTGACCCAGAGCCGCCTGAAGGCCGAGTACAAGCGGCCGGTCGGCGGCGGCAAGCTGACAGCCGGCTACGAGCTGCAGGTCGACAACAACGACTACGACAACTTCGGCGCGCGGGGGCCCAGCGCCGCGGGCTTGGCGGTCGATCCGTCGCTGACCAACCGGTTTCGCTACGACCAGGCCGTGCACGCGCTCTACGCCACCTGGAATAAGCCCATGGGCAAGTGGACGGTGATGCCCGGCTTGCGGGTCGAGGAGGTCCTGGTCGACACGAACCAGGTCACGTCGTCGCTGAAGGAAAGCCACGACTATCTTCGCGCCTATCCATCGCTGCACGCGCAGTATCAGCTGGATGACAAGAGCCAGATCAACGCCAGCTACAGCCGCCGCATTCAACGCCCGCAGGCCCAGGACCTGAACCCCTATCGGATCTATCAGGACCCCTACACCTACAGTCAGGGCGACCCGATGCTGAAGCCGCAGGTGACCGACTCGTTCGAGGTCGCCTACCAGCTCCGCAAGGGCTTCAACTACTATCAGGGGACGCTCTACTGGCGTCAGTCGCGCGACGGGGTCACCGATATCGTCCGCGATCTGGGCGGCGGCGTGCTGCTGAACACCAAGGCCAACCTGGCGCGCGGCCGCAGCGGCGGGCTGGAACTGGTCGCCAACGCCAAGCTCACCCCGAAGATCTCATACACGATCAGCGGCAACGCGGCCTGGAACGAGATCGGCGCCACGCCGCTGGGCCTGCCCGAGACCCGCTCGGCCTTCACGGTGTCCGGCTACGCGGCGCTGAACATCAATCCGACGCCGAAGGACTTCATCCAGATCAGCGGCTTCGCGATCGGCAAGCGCCTGACGCCGCAGGGCTATCACGAGCCGACCGGTATGTTGAACCTGGGCTATCGTCACAAGTTCAACGACAAGCTCTCGGGGGTCGTCACCGTTCAGGACTCTCTGAAGACCTTCGGCGACCACCTGATCATCGACACGCCGGCCCTGCGCGATCGCCGGGTCATGGACCTGGACCTGCGGGCCGTGTTCGTCGGCCTCACCTACAGCTTCGGCGGCGCGGGGGCCGGTCCGCGCCGTCCGCAGGCGCCCGCCTTCGACTTCCAGACCAATCCGGGCGGCGTTGGTCCGATGTAGCGGCGCTCCCTCTAGCGGAAGAAGACCCCCCAGGCCACGAGCGCGATAAGCCCCCAACCGCCCATCAACACACCGAAAAAGTTGCGGCTCACCCAGTTTCTCGTTCGCCCCATGGACAAAGCTCCCGCGCCGATTACGCCCCAAGCTGCCCACTGATTCCGTCCACAGGCAAGAGCGGCGCCTGTGGGAAAACGTTCGACCCCGCCCGCACTGGACGAGAGGCGCGGCAGGACCCAAGCTGACGCTTCAGTCGGAGCTTCGCATGACCCAGGCCGCCTTCATCTGTGACGGAATTCGCACCCCCTTCGGCCGCTATGGCGGCGCTCTGTCGAAGGTGCGGGCCGACGACCTGGCGGCGATCCCGTTGAAGGCCCTAGCGGCCCGCAACCCCGGCCTCGACCTGTCGGCCATCGACGAGGTGGTGCTGGGCAGCGCCAATCAGGCGGGCGAAGACAATCGCAATGTCGCCCGCATGGCCCTGCTGCTGGCCGGCTATCCGGTCGAGGTTCCGGGCGTCACGGTCAACCGCCTCTGCGCCTCGGGCCTCGAGGCTATCGGCTACGCGGCCCGCGCCATCGCCAGCGGCCATAACGACCTCATCATCGCCGGCGGCGTCGAAAGCATGAGCCGCGCCCCGTTCGTGATGGGCAAGGCCGACAGCGCCTTCTCCCGCGCCGCCGAGATCTTCGACACGACCATCGGCTGGCGCTTCGTCAACCCGGCCATGCGCAAGGCCTATGGCGTCGACTCGATGCCAGAGACGGCCGAAAACGTCGCCGCCGACTACGGGGTGAACCGCGAGGACCAGGACGCCTTCGCCCTGCGCAGCCAACAGCGGGCGGCGGCGGCTCAGGCCAACGGGTTCCTCGCCGGCGAGATCACCCCGGTCGAGATTCCCGGCAAGGCCGGCCCGACCCTCGTCGACCGCGACGAACACCCGCGCGAGACCACGATCGAAGCGCTGGCCAAGCTGAAACCCGTCGTCCGCGAGGGCGGCACGGTGACCGCCGGCAACGCCTCGGGCGTCAACGACGGCGCGGTGGGCCTCGTCATCGCCTCGGAAGAGGCCGCCAAGCGCCACGGCCTGACGCCGCGCGCCCGCGTCACCGGCTACGCCACCGCCGGCGTCGCGCCGCGCGTCATGGGCGTCGGCCCCGTCCCGGCGGTGCGCAAGCTCTTGGCCAAGACCGGCCTCGCCATCGGCGACTTCGATACGATCGAGCTGAACGAGGCCTTCGCCGCTCAAGGCCTGGCGGTGCTGCGCCAGCTGGGCCTGCCCGACGACGGCGCCCACGTGAACCCGAACGGCGGCGCCATCGCCCTGGGCCATCCGCTAGGGGCGTCCGGCGCGCGGCTAGCCCTGACGGCCCTGCGCCAGCTGGAAGCCACCGGGGGCAAGCGAGGCCTGGCCACCCTATGCATCGGCGTCGGCCAGGGCGCGGCCCTGGCGATCGAGCGCCTCTGAAGCGGATCTAGATGAGATAGGTCGCCCGCATCTTGGCGATCTTCTCATCGGTCAAACCGAAGCGGGCCTTCGCCAGGGCGACCGGGCCGCCGAACTTGACGTCCACGGCGGCCAGCGCGCGGCGCATCACTTCCGGGTCCGAGCCCATGATCACCTGCAGCACCTCGGTGGGCAGCCGCGCCATGGCCTGGGCCTGCTCGGGCGTCAGACCGCCCGTCGAACGCCCCTGCGCCATGGATTTCATATAGGCCGACGGCGGCGTGTAGACCTGGGTCAGGGCGTAGTCGGCCAGCACCGTCTCGCGCGGGACGCCCAGCACCGACAGGACCAGGGCCGCCCCCATGCCGGTCCGGTCCTTGCCAGCGCTGCAGTTCATGGTCAGCGGGCCTTGGTTGGCGACCAGTCGCGCGAACATGTCGGTGTAATGTGGAACCAGCAGATCCAGGAAACCGACATAGGCGTCGGCGAAGCCCTGGATGGCGTCCTCACGGGTCTTCATCGCCATGAAGGCCGCCATCGAGGCGCTCATGTCGTAGTCGGTGGCGACGACCTTCGGCGCGCCAGGCTTGCCCAGAAACGGGCTCGGCTCGCTGGCGCGTTCTTGCGGGTTGCGCAGATCGCAGATGGCGACGATGCCGAGCTTCTGGAGGTAGGCGATGTCGTTCATCGTCAGGCCGCTCATCACGCCCGAACGATAGATCTTGCCCCACTTCACCTGGCGACCGTCGGCGGCGCGATAGCCGCCGATATCGCGGAAGTTCCGTCCGCCTTCCAACGGCAGCAAGCGCTCGGCAACCCGCGTCTGACGACCGTCGGCCGCGGTCACCAGAAAGTACGGGCGCGGCGACACGGGCGCGGCAAGATCGACGCTAGCCCCCGAGGCCGAGGCCAGCGGGCGCATGGCCCGCTTCGCGGCGTCCGGATTGTCCGAGACGAGAACCGCCACCGCCCGCGCGCTGGTCCAGTCCAAGCGGATGGTCCCCGGCGCGGTTCGAGCGGCCTTGGCGTCGAGCGCGGCCGAGGCGGCGACGGCGGCCGGCGATAGCGCCAGGCCGCCGACCGAGGCCAGAAACGCGCGCCGATCGATGGGTTTTGATTTCATGGGGCTCCCCTCGCCTAGAGCCTCGCGCGTCAAAACGGAATCGTTTTGACGCGATAACGAGGCTCTAAATCAAATACTTAGAGCGTGACACGCGCCGAAACCGGTTCCCACTTTCGGCGTCACGCTCTAGAATTTCACGTCGGCTTCGACGCCGAAGGTGCGCGGCTCGTTGAAGATCGCGTAGGTCCCCAGGGCGGCGTTGTAGTTGCGCAGGAACGCGTAGGACTCGTTGGTCAGATTGCGCGACCAGACCGAGAGCTGCAGAGCCGGCGAACCCTCGGCCAAATGGATGTCCGCGAGAGTCAGGCGACCGTTCATCGTGAAGGACTTGTCGCTGAGCGTCGGATCGGTGGTGCTGGTGTACTGGGCGTCGGCGACATTTGCATCAAGGTGCGCCTTGAACGTCGCGCCGAGGGCGGGGTGCTCGTAGTCCACCGCGACGCTGCCGGCGTTCTTGGGGGTGTACAGCGGATAGATCGTCGCCTGGGCGTTCGTGAACGGATTGAACGCCTTGGACAGCTTGATGTCGGTATAGGCGTAGCTGGCCGACAGGGTCAGGCCCCGCATCGGCACGAGCGCGAGGTCGGCTTCGAAGCCCTTGGTCTTGCCGGTCGCGGCGTTGGTGGTCTCCAGCGTGCCGCGATTGTTGTTGAGGATCAGGACATTGAAGTCGACCTGGGCGTCCTTCACATCGCCGGTGAAAGCCGCCACGTTCAGGCGGCCGCGACGGCTCCAGAATTCCGTCTTCGCCCCGATCTCGAACATCGAGACCTTCTCAGGGTCGTAGGCGCGATAGGTCAACGAGCGCGAATTGGCCCCGCCGGCCTTATAGCCCGTGCTCCACCGACCATAGACATTGACGTCCGGCGTCACCTCGTAAGCCAGGGTGACCAGCGGGTCGAAGTGGCTCCACGACGCGTCCAGCGGGATCTTGCCGGTGATCGTGTTCTTGTTGGCGTCGACATAGCTGGGCGGCGCGCCGTTGACGACATCCAGGTCGCCCTTCTTGGCGTCATGCGTGAAACGGCCGCCTACGGTCAGGTGAGCCTTGTCGTCCAAGATCGGCGGGGTCCACGACGCCTGTCCGAAGGCGCCGTAGCTGGCGGTGGTCACATGGCTGGCCCGGTCCAGCGGGATCGTGTTGAAGTCTAGAGACAGCGTCGTATAGGCCGTGCCGGTGGCGTTCCACTGCAGCGAGTTGGGCGTCTGGGCGTTGTCCCGGACCTTTTCCCGGAAGTAGAAGACGCCGCCGACGTACTCGATCCGATCGGTCTTGCCGACCAGCTGAAGCTCCTCGCTGTACTGGTCCTGCCAGACCCGGGCGATGCTGTAGCGGCCGAACGGCGCGTTCGGCGCGAACACCGACAGGGCCACCTCACCGTTGTCGAACTGGGTCTGGTTCAGCTTGCGGTACGAGCTGATGGACTTCAGATCCAGGTTGTCGGCCAGTTTCCAGGTCAGGTTCAGGCGGTGACCCCAGGTGTCGCCTTCGCTGAGCTGCAGCGGCACGCCGACATTGGCGACCTTGGCGCGATCGGGTTGGGCCGGCGCGAGCGGCGCCAGGGCAAGGGCGCCCTTCTTCTCGAGCTGCACATAGTAAGGGGTCGAGCCGTCATACGAGGCGTCGAAGGCGTAGTCGGCGGTGAAGGTCGACGAAGGTCGCCACATCGCCTCCAGGCTGACCCCGCGCTTGTCGTAGCTGTTGAAGTCCGGCTGGCCCGATGTGGTCGGGTTGGTGATCGTGCCGTCGCGCTTGGAGACCAAGGCGTCGATCTTGACGCTGACATCGTGGAATTCCGGCAAGTCGATGTGCGTCTCGGCCTTGTAGGCGTTGTAGTCGCCATAGCCGAGCGTCGTGTTCATGCCGAACACGCCTGTCGGCGCCTTGGTGATGATGCTGACCGCGCCGCCCTCGGTGTTGCGGCCGAACAGCGTGCCCTGCGGCCCCTTGAGCACCTCGATCCGCTCGACGTCGTAGAGCGCCGAGCCCAGGCCCTGGGCGCGGCCCAGATAGACGCCGTTGACATAGACGCCGACCGCTTGGTCGCGGGCTGGCTGGTTGGCGTCACCCAGGGCGCCGATGCCGCGCATCCCGATCGTCAGAGCCGATTTGCGAGCGAAAAACGGCGCGACCCGCAGCGAAGGGATGGAGCCGTCGCCGAGGTCTTCGACGGACTGCACGTGACGAGCCTTCAAGGCCTCGCTGTCCATCGCCGAGATGGCGATCGGGGTGTCCTGCAGGTTGGTTTGGCGCTTCTGGGCCGTGACGACGACCTCTTCCAGGCTGGTGGCGCCATCGGCCGCCGCCGGGGCGGGCCCCTCCGCCGCGCGGGCGGCCCCACAAAGCGCCAGCGTCGCCACGCCCGCCAGCAGCGCCGCGCGCCGGGCCATCGCGTCAAAACCCTGTTGCATAATCTTCACCCCGAGCATCCCCGACCGACCGTCGGGCTCGGAGCGCATCTAGGCTCGCGGCATGACTTTAGAACGAATGTTATGTTTCATTTTGATGAAACCCCCGCCCACATCCGCAACCGACTTGCGATCGATCGCCCGCGGGAGAATATGCACCATGGCCGTTAGACCACCCTCTCGCCCCGCAAGCGCGGCGCCACCAGCCAGACTGGCGATCGAACGCCCCAGCGACACTCGCCAACGCCTGATCTTGGCGACGGCCGACCTTGTCGCCCGCGACGGAATCGCGGCCGCGTCGGCGCGCGCGATCGCCGCGAACGCGGCCGCGTCACCCAGCGCCATCAACTACAACTTCGGCAACATAGAACGATTGTTACAGTCAACCTTCGCATTGGCTGTTGACGAGACCCGCGCCTGGCTGGCTCTGCGCAGAGCCGAGATCGCCCTCCTGCCCGGCTCACCGGATGGCGCGGCCTGGGCGCTGGCGCATGGGCTCCGGACCTGGACAACCGAAGGCCGGCGCCTGGCCCTGCTCTATCAGGAGGCCCTGGCCGCGGGGGCGGGCGAAGGCCCGGCCGCGGACTGGACGCGCCTTTTCCGGGATTTCTGGCTGGAGGTCGCCGAGCGCTTCGGTCTCGCGCCGATAGACGGTCGTTTGATGCACGTGTTCTTCGAGTCGGAGGCCCTTTATCACCTGTCGACCTGGTCGCCCGCCCTTGAGGATGCGGCCCTATCCGACACCGTGGAGCACTTCGCCCATGTCTGGCTTGGCGCGCCCTTCCGTCCATGGCGCGGGGCGTTGTCGCAAGCCGAGGACGCTTCCGGAACACGTCCGCACGGTTCGGCGCCGCCGGCCGCGATGCGCATCGCCAAAGCCGCGGCCGAAGTGGTCGAGGACAAGGGATTGGCGGGCCTGACCCATCGCGCGGTCGCCCATCGCGCCGGCGTGACGACGGGCTCGGTCACCCACCATTTCCGCTCGATCGAGGATCTGGTCGCCGGGGTCATCCGAGGACAGGTCCAGGTCCTGACCGAGGAGGCCGTGGCCAACGCCCCGCCGACGATAGACGAGATCCTGACGCCAGAACGGCTGTTCGAAGCCCTACGCTTCCACTCGGCGGGCGACCGTCCGGCCAGTCCAGCTATCCGTCGTCGGCGATTGTTCCTGGCCTCGGTAAGGCGGCGGGAGCTGGCGGCGGCCGGGGCGGTCATCCGCTACTCGCACGGCGGTACGGTTCGTGACTCGCTAAGCAGAGTCTTCAAGCTGTCGGAAGGCGACGCGCGACTTTATTCGGGCGTTCTGTCGCGCCTGTTGGCCGCGATCTGGTTCGCCTGCGCGGGCGATGAGGATCCCCGCGTTACGCGCCACGCCCTGATAGACAGGATCGAGGCGGCGCTGATGGCGCGCCTGACCGGCCTCTGAGCACGCCTCAACGAAGCTGAACCGCTCCGCCTCAAAACCTAGGGTCGGACGGCGCCGCCCGCGGCTTCGTCTTCCACCTCGTCGGCCATGGTGCGAACCAGATCCAGGATCTGCCGCCTGATCTTGCCCCGCGCGATCTGCGGGAAGATCGAAGCCAGCTCCAGGCCTTCGGGGGTTTCGAGGAAGGCCCGCACGGTGCGGTCCACGCTTTGTCCGGCCTCGTCGACGGCCTCGCCGCCCACCGGGTCGGGAAGGCCCTCGAAGAAGAAGCCCATGTCGACGTTCAGGACCTCGGCGATGTCATAGAGCTTCGAGGCGCTGATCCGGTTGGAGCCGCGCTCATACTTTTGAACCTGCTGGAATGTCAGGCCAATGGCTTCCGCCAACTGGTCCTGGCGGATGCCCATCAGCTTGCGCCGCATTCGAACTCGGCCCCCGACATGGCTGTCGACCATGTTGGCGCGTCGCCCTTCGGTGTGCTGGCCCATTGGCTGTTCTGCGTCCCATTAAGATGGAATCGGACGAATTGCCCGCAGACCCCTCAATAGGTGAGGTCAACTTACAATAGACTTATAACGATAAACCGTCGCGACAAAACGCGCCGACCACACCCTGGAGATGAACCAAGGATCGCATCCGCGCCCTCGTCGCGCGGCGCCCCCTTCGTGGCAAGACCGTCGTAATCGACCGCGCGCCGAACATGGCCGTCGACTCGCGCCGGCAAATCGAGAGACAAGGCCCAACGTTCAAAATCAACGCCTAAGACAAGGTCGCATGCCCACCGCCTCCCGCCGCTCTTTCCGGCGCCTCGCCGCGACCGTTCTCTCCTCGTCTTTCCTGTTCGTCGGCGCCCTATCGCTGAAGCCCTGTCGGGCCGAGGCCGAGCCCGTGGCGCTGACCTTCGACGACCTGCCGGTCATGTCGATCAATGACGACGCCGACTATCAACGGACGACCATGGCCCGACTGATCAAGGGCCTGCATCGCCACCACTATCCGGCCTTTGGCTTCGCGATCGGCGGGGACGTGGAGTCGGGCCCCGATCACCTGGGCGAACGCCTGCTGAACGAGTGGATGGAGGCCGGCTTCCCGGTCGGCAATCATACCTGGTCGCATAACTCGCTGAACAAGACGCCGGTCGAGACCTACATCGCCGACACCGCCCGCGCCGACGCGCTGTTGCGCGGCCTGATGCGGCCCCACGGCCAGACGCCGCAATGGTTCCGCCATCCCTATCTCGACACCGGCGCCACCCTCGAAGACAAGCACCGTTTCGAGGGCTGGCTGAAAGCCCATGGCTACCGTGTCGCGCCCGTGACCATGGAAAACTCCGACTGGGAGTTCTCCCCCGCCTACGACCAGGCGCTGAAAACGGGCGACCTGGCCAAGGCCGAGGCCGTCAGGCGCGCCTATGTGCGCTACACGGCCAGCGTGGTGACCTGGTACCGCGCCGCGGGCCTTCAACTGCTGGGGCGGCGTCCAGCCTATGTCTTCCTGCTGCACGCCTGTCGTCTGAACGCCGACTCGATCGACGACCTAGCCCGAATCTTTCGCGAGAATGGCCTGAAGCCGGTCTCGCTGGCCAAGGCGATGCGCGATCCGGTCTATCGGCGCTCCGACGATTGGGCCGACGCCGATGGCGACGAATGGCTCACCCGCTGGGCTCACCTCGCGCACAAGAAATTGGATTGGGACAAATTCCCCGACCCACCCTCGGATATCTCCGACGAGAGCGATCGCCTGGACCCGAACGAATAGAGCGTTCTAGCCGGCCGCGAGAGAGCGCGAACTCGCGCGGAACCTTTCGGCCGGCATCGCGTTGGGCGTCGTGGGGACTAGCGCCAGTGGGGCGCGTGGCACGGGCGTGAGTTCATCTTCCATGTCGCGATCTATGCCGCGCGCGAGCGGTTGGCCCTGGATTTCCATGGCGCTTTTGTCGCCTATCGCCTTCCCGCCCATCGCTTCGCGTCCGGATTTCGCATGATCGCCTCGTCCGCATCGACCACGTCCATCAACAAGCGTCCGCTGGATCCTCGCACGACGCTGGGTCTTGGCCTGGCGATCCTGTTCTTCATCGTGAGCGGCGCGATCGCCTATTCGAACATCCGTGTCTTGCGCGAGGACGCGGCGAAGATCGTTCACTCGCACGAGGTGATCGTCGCGCTTGGTGAGGTGCTCTCGACCGTCCAGGACGCCGAGACGGGTCAGCGGGGCTACCTGCTCACCGGCGATGAACGGTATCTGGAGCCCTACAACAACGCCGTGGCCACCGTCGGCAAGCAGATCGACGCCCTGACCGCCCTGACCCGCGACAACAGGGATCAGCAGGACCGTATCGTACCGCTTCGCCGTCACGTCGACGCCAAGCTGGCCGAGCTGAAATCGACCCTGGCTGTCCGTGAAAGCCAGGGTCTCCAACCCGCGCTGAAGATCGTCACCAGCGACCGGGGCAAGGCCGAGATGGACGCCATCCGAGCCGAGCTGATCGACATGCGGCAGGAAGAATCCAGCCTTCGTCGACAGCGCGTGGCCGAAATGGCGGACGCCAACCGTTCGGCCTGGATCAGCGGCCTCCTCTCGGGGGCGCTCGGGATCGTCCTGACCCTGATCGTTGGCTTCCTGATACGCCGCGCCTCGATCGCGGCCGAGCGGCGGCAGTGGCTGCAGTCCGGCCAGCTGGGCCTGGGCTCGGCGATGCTGGGCGATCCGTCAACCAACGTGCTGGGCGATAACCTTCTGGCTTTCCTGGTCAAGTTCGCCGGCGCTCAGGCCGGAGCCGTGTTCGCCGGCGACGGCGCCCTCTACAGGCTGGTGGCCGCCTACGGCGTCGCGGCCGACGCGCCGATCGTCGAACAGTTCGCGTTCAAGGAAGGGCTGCTGGGACAGGTGGCCGCCCATCGCGAACCGACCGTGCTGGCCGACATCCCCGATGGGTATCTGACCATCGGCTCTGGGCTGGGCCGCGACAAGCCGCGCCATCTGGTCCTGTTTCCGGCCATCGTCGACGACGTGACCCAGGGCGTCGTCGAGCTGGGCTTCCTGCATCCGGTGGACGATATGGTTCTGGAGTTCCTCAAGGAAGCTTCGGCCTCGATCGGCACCGCCTTGCGCTCGGCCCGCTACCGCGCCGAGCTGCAGGATCTGTTGGAGGAAACCCAGCGCCAGGCCGAGGAACTTCAGGTCCAGAGCGAGGAACTGCGCGTCTCCAACGAAGAGTTGGAGGAACAGGGGCGCGCGTTGAAGGAGTCGCAGGTTCGCCTCGAGCAGCAGCAGGTCGAGCTGGAACAGACCAACAGTCAGTTGGAGGAGCAAGCCCTGCAGCTGGAGAACCAGCGCGACGACCTCGCCAAATCCAGCGCCGCCATCGCGCTCAAAGCGCGGGAGCTGGAGCAGGCCAGCCGCTACAAGTCCGACTTCCTGGCCAACATGTCCCACGAACTGCGGACGCCGCTGAACTCGCTGCTGATCCTCTCGAAGCTGCTGGCCGACAATCCGACCGGCAATCTCTCGCAGGAGCAGGTTCGGTACGCCACGACCATCCAGTCGTCGGGCAACGACCTGCTGGCCTTGATCAACGACATCCTGGACCTGTCGAAAATCGAGGCGGGCCACCTGGAAGTTCGCCCTGAAACCGTAACCCTCAAGCGCCTCGCCAACGATCTGGAGCAGCTGTTCCGTCCCGTGGCCAGCGAGCGCGGCCTGGCGTTTGACATCACGATCGCGCCGGACTGCCCGCCGAGTCTGGAGACCGACCGCCAGCGCCTGGAGCAGATTCTGAAGAACCTGCTGTCCAACGCCATGAAATTCACCGAGACCGGCGGCGTGGGCCTGGCGGTTTCGATGGCTGGTCCGGACCGCATCGCGCTTTCCGTCACCGACACCGGAATCGGAATCACCGAGGAACAACAGCAGAGCATCTTCGAGGCGTTCCGGCAGGCCGACGGCACGATCAGCCGCAAGTATGGCGGCACGGGCCTGGGTCTTTCGATCTCTCGCGAACTGGCGCGCCTGCTGGGCGCGACCATCGCCCTGGAAAGCCAGCCGGGCCAGGGCAGCCGCTTCACGCTGACCCTGCCCCTCGTTTATGATCCGGCCCAGGTCTCGCCCCGCGCGGAACCGGCCATCCCCACGCCGCCGCCCTCACCGCTCGCGCGCCGAGACGCCGCGGCGCCGGCCCGGCGGCCGAAACGCCGACTCGCCGACGACCGCGACGCGCTGACGGGCGCGCAACGCATTCTGCTGGTCGTCGAGGATGACGACAGCTTCGCCGGCATCGTCCGTGATCTTTCGCACGAGATGGGTTTTCAGTGCTTGCTGGCGGGAACGGCAGAGGAAGCGCTGGAAATCGCTCGCCGATACCGTCCGAACGCCGTCGTCCTCGATGTCGGCCTGCCGGACCAGTCCGGCCTGGCCGTGCTGGACCGCCTGAAGCGCGACGACGACACCCGGCACATTCCGATCCACGTGGTCTCGGCCAACTATCAGACGCAGACGGCTTTGTCGCTGGGGGCCATCGGCTATCTGGTCAAACCGGTCAAGCGCGAGGAGCTGGCCGGCGCGCTCGACGCCTTGACCGCCAAGATGGCGCCCGCCTCGCGTCGCGTGCTGATCGTCGAGGATGACCCGGTGCAGCGCGCCGCGGTCGGCAAGCTGCTGGCCTCCGGCGATGTCGAGACCGTGGGCGTCAGCACCGCCGCCGAATGCCTGGAGCGCCTGCGGACCGAGACCTTCGACTGCATGGTGCTGGACCTGTCCCTCCCCGACGCGTCCGGCTTCACCCTTCTGGAGACCTTGAGCCAGGAGGGGCATCACGCCTTCCCGCCGGTCATCGTCTATACCGGCCACGACCTGTCGGTGGCGGACGAGCAGCGTCTGCGTCGCTATTCGGACTCGATCATCGTCAAGGGCGCGCGCTCGCCCGAGCGCCTGCTGGACGAGGTCTCCCTGTTCCTACACCAGGTGGTCAAGGAGTTGCCGCCCGAGCAGCAATCCATGATCCAGAAGGCCCGTAATCGCGACGCGATCCTGGAGGGCCGCCGCATCCTGGTGGTCGAGGACGACGTGCGTAACGTCTACTCCCTGACCAGCATCCTGGAGCCCCGAGGCGCGACGGTCGAGATCGCGCGCAACGGCCAGGAAGCGCTGGACGCCCTGGAGCGATCGACCCAGGACGGCGCGACCGCGATCGATCTGGTGCTGATGGACGTGATGATGCCGGTCATGGACGGCCTGACCGCCACGCGGGCCATCCGTCAAAATTCCCACTGGCGTAAACTGCCGATCATCGCCCTGACGGCCAAGGCCATGCCCGACGACCAGGAGCGGTGTATCGAGGCGGGCGCCAACGACTACATGGCCAAACCTCTCGACGTGGACAAGCTGCTGTCGCTTGTCCGAGTCTGGATGCCGCGTTGATCGCCGATGGACGAGATCGAGGACCTGGAAATCCGGCTGCTGCTGGAGGCGCTCTATCAGCGCTATCACTACGACTTCCGGCACTATGCGCGGGCGTCGGTCAAGCGTCGCCTGCGGCAAGCCAGACAGCAGCTCGGCTACCCGAGCTTCTCGGCCATGCAGGACGCGCTGTTCCGCGACCCCATCATGCTGTCACGCCTGCTGGACTTCCTTACGGTCCAGGTCAGCGAGATGTTTCGCGACCCCAGCTATTTTCGCGCGATCCGCGAGAAGGTGACGCCGCACCTGCGGACCTATCCGTCGCTGAAGGTCTGGATCGCGGGCTGCAGCACCGGCGAGGAACTCTATTCCTTCGTCATCCTGTTCCGGGAAGAGGGGCTGGAAGAGCGGACAATCTTCTACGCCACCGACATCAATCCCACCGCCCTGGACGCCGCGGCGCGCGGCATCTATCCGATCCAGCGCCTGAAGGCCTTTACCGAGAACCACCAGCGCTCGGGCGGCAAATCCTCCCTGTCGGACTACTATTCGACAGCCTACGGCGGCGCGGTCTTCGACAAGAGCCTGCGCGATCGGGTCGTGTTCTCCGACCACAGCCTGGTCACCGACGCGGTCTTCGCGGAGATGCAGCTGATCTCTTGCCGCAATGTGCTGATCTATTTCGATCGCCCGCTCCAGGACCGGGCCGTGGGCCTGTTTCGCGACTCCCTGGCGCGGAAGGGTTTCCTGGGTCTCGGCTCGAAGGAAAGCCTGCGCTTCTCGACGCACGGTCAGGCTTTCGCCGACTTCGATCGCGACGAGAAGATCTATCAGAAGCAAGAGCCATGAGCGCCGCTCCCGTCGAGGCCGTTGTGATCGGCGCGTCGGCGGGCGCGGTGCAGGCCCTGTCGATCATCCTGCCCGCCCTGCCCTCGGACTATCGCCTGCCGGTGCTGATCGTCGTGCACGTGCCGCCCGACCGGCGCAACGCCCTCGCCGAGCTGTTCCAGACCAAGTGCCAGGTCCGCGTGCGCGAGGCGGAGGACAAGGAACCGATAGAACCGGGGGTGGTCTATTTCGCGCCGCCCGACTACCATCTGCTGGTCGAGGATGATCGCTCGTTAGCCTTGTCGACGGAGGAACCGGTCCTTCATTCGCGGCCGTCGATCGACGTTCTGTTCGAAAGCGCCGCCGAGGCCTTCGGTCCCGCCCTCGTCGGGGTTATGCTCAGCGGCGCCAACCATGACGGCGCGCGCGGGCTTCGGGCCGTGGCCGCCGCGGGCGGCGTCGCCGTGGTGGAGGAACCCACGACGGCTTTCGCGTCCGCCATGCCCGAGGCCGCGCTCGCCGCGTGCGAAGCCGCGCGCGTCATGTCCCTGGACGCGATCGCGTCTTTCCTTTTGCAGCTAGCGGACGAGTAAAGATCGTGTTGGAGCCCGTCCATTTTCTGCTGGTCGACGACCTCGCCGAAAACCTGCTGTCGCTGGAAGCTCTGTTGCGACGCGACGATCTGGTGCTGCTGAAGGCGCGCTCTGGCGAGGAGGCGCTGGAGCTATTGCTGCGCCATGACGTCGCCCTGGCCCTGCTCGACGTGCAGATGCCCGGCATGGACGGCTTCGAACTGGCCGAGTTCATGCGCGGCAATCCGCGCACCAGCCATGTTCCGATCATCTTCGTGACCGCCGGCGCGGCCGACAATCAGCGCCGCTTCCGCGGCTACGAGGCCGGCGCGGTGGATTTCATCCACAAGCCGATCGAGGCGGACGTTCTTCGCAGCAAGGCCAATGTCTTCTTCGACCTTTACCGGCAACGCCAGCAGATCGAGCATCAGCGCGACGAACTGGAAGCCGCCGCCCAAGCTCTGCGCCGCGCCGACCGCCACAAGGACAGCTTCCTGGCCGTTCTCGCGCACGAACTGCGCAATCCCGTCGCCGCGCTCAGCGGAGGCCTGCATCTTCTCGGCAAGGACCTCCCGCCCGAGCGCGCCAATGACATCCGCGCGCGCATGGACCGCATGGTCGGGCATCTCTCGCACCTGATCGACGACCTTCTGGATGTCTCCCGGGTCAGCCAGGGCAAGATCTCGCTGAAGAAGGAGCGGATCGAGCTGTCGGAGATCCTGCGGTCGGCCATCGAGGCCAGCCAGCACAATATCGACGCCGCCGGCCACCGCTTCTCGACACGGATCGCCCCGGAAGCGATCTGGCTGGACGCGGATCACACGCGCCTGGCCCAGGTCGTCGCCAATCTGCTCAGCAACGCCGCCAAATATACGCCAGCCGGCGGCGATATCACGCTGACGGCGGAGGCGCGCGACGGGATGGCCGAAATCAGCGTGGCCGACAACGGCGTGGGCATTCCGCCGGAGATGCAGTCGCGGATCTTCGAGATCTTCGCGCAGGTCGAGGACCACCTGAGCAGGGCGCAGGGCGGATTGGGCATCGGCCTGGCCTTGGTCAAGCAGCTGGTGACCCTGCATGGCGGCGTGATCGACGTGGTCAGCGCTGGCGAAGGCCAGGGCAGTATGTTCAGTGTACGGATTCCCATCGCCAGCGAACCTTCCGCCGCGCGCGTGCTGAAGTCGCCGCAGGCCATGTCGTGACCTGGCAAGAGGTTGGCGCGGGCGGGCTGGATCGGTCCCGCCGCGCTCCCGTTTGATCGAGGCGAATTCGCCCGGACCCAGACAACCAAATTATTTCAAAGGATTAGGCCAGGTTCGCTCGGCGATTTCGCGGCGACGTCTCTGCGCACCCGCGCGGACTTTGAAGCCGGGTCGTCAAGCCCGTTCGGGCTCGACGACCACTCCATCGCACGTCACTTAGCCCCACCGACGTGCGGGGGCTGAGGTGTTCTCGCCGATCGTAAGCTTGCTGTCATTGACCAAGGATCCACGTTCTATTGCCTCTTCGTTCGGCGCGTGGACCGTTGGGCGCATTCCGGAAGAGTTCAGACCCGCGTCGCCGACCAAAAAACGCGCAGCAGCTTGAGCTCGTCCGGAACCGGCGCTTGCGCGGCGTGCGTGGCGGTGAAGGACAGACCTAGAACCTTGCCCCACGACCAGACGAGCTCCGCTTCGTGGATCACCCCGTCGCGCATCATCAGCAGTCGAAAGGGCCGCTGAACATAGACGGCGCTGTCGAGCTCGATCCGAGCGCCTTGCTCGCTGAGATTTCTGACGCCGCAATTGACGATGATCGAGGGATCCCCGCAGGCCAGTTTGGCGGCCAGAAGGGTGCGGCGGCGCGGCCAAGCGCGTCGTTCCACATCGCGATCTTGAGGACTTGTGTAGGACCGCATTGTTCGACCCTACGCGGCAATGCTTGATCTTGGGTTTCCACCCTAGAAAAGATCAGCGCTTGGCGGCGGATGACGCGCGCAGGAAGGCGATGACATCCGCGCGCTCTCGCGGATCCTCAAGGTGGAAAGCCATTCGCGTTCCGGGAACCAACGCTCGCGGATCGCGAAGCCACAGATCCAGATTGGCGCCCGTCCAGACCAGGCCCGAGCGGCTCAGGGCGAGAGAATAATCATACCCCGGAGCGCCGCCGGCCTTACGGCCGTAGACGCCGCGGTGCGCGGGCCCTACCCGGTTCGCGTCGAGGGCGTGGCACCCCCCGCAGCGATCCTCGTAGACGACCTTGCCACGCGCGGCATCGCCTTCAGCATGAGCCACGGTCGCCGGCAGGGCGAGGCTCAGTAAGACGGCGATGATCTCGAACCTGCGCAAGGTCGTCCTCCCGGGATGATGGGCTGGAACGCCGGCTTAGCCGCCGAACGTCAGGGGCATGGTGGGCAGAGCTTCGCCCAGAGCGCCGGTCAGCGCCGTCCAGTGCATGACTTCGTCGGCGGCCAGACGGGCGCTGACCTGAGCGAAGGCGCGGTCCTGGAACGAAGGGATCACGCCGAGATAGGCGTTAGCGGCGCCGCGCTCCAGGCGCTGGGCCAGATGCAGGATATCGGCTTGCGACTTGATCGACGCGGCGCCCAGCGACATGGCGTAGTCGTTCATCGACTTGGGCTGAACAGGCGTTCCGCCCAGCTTGGTGATCGCCCCGATCAGGGCGTCTCGGTGGCCCTTGTGATGGCCCTGGAACTGCACGGCGACCGCCAGAACCGGCTTTTGCAGCAGGCCGCTTTGCGCGCCGACCTGATAGGCGGCGATCGCCTCGTGCTCGAGACCCAGGGCGATGTTGAGGATGTCGATGTCGCCGCTATGGGCGTCCTTGGCGCGCGCCATGCCCGGCGCGCCGGCCAGAACACCGATCGCGGCGACCGACAGAACGCCCAGGCCGCCCGCGCGGAGGGCCGTGCGGCGACCGGGATTGGCCAAGGTGGAAACATTCAGGGTCATGGATCATCTCCGTGGATCGAAGCGGACCTCCCGCCCCGTGTCCCCGCCTACGCCCGCCCCCGCGATCCAGATGCAGCCCGGCGGGAAAAAACACCTGTCGCGCCCGGCATCCAAAGGCGCCGCGGCGCGCGTAGACCTGGGTGAAAGCGCGCTCGATCAACCGATCTTCCAAGCGCGAAGCGGCTTTGGAGCATCCATGCGGCGCCTGGAATTATCTGACGCGAGTACGCCGCGGACCGGCGGCCTCACGAAGCAACCATGACCGCCAGAAGCCAGATTCATCCGGTCGATCTGCGGATCGGCGAATGCCTTCGCCGGCAGCGCCGTCAGGCGGGCTGGTCGCAAGAGGCGCTGGCCCGCGCCATCGGCGTCTCGTTTCAGCAGATCCAAAAGTATGAGCGCGGGCTCAATCGACTCTCCTCATCGAAGCTCCATGCCGTCGCGACGGCGCTAGGCATCGACATCGATGATCTGTTCGAAGGCCTGCCGCCGCCGGCCCAACCGACCGCGACGCCGGCGATCGCAAGTCTTCTAGCCGACGAGGATGGCATGGCGATCGCCCATGGCTTGGCGCGACTACAACCGCGAGACCGAAAGAACACGCTAGAAATTTTGAAAATTCTAGGTCTATCCAATGATGGAAAATCGCATAGCCAGCCGCATACCCAATAAAAATTACGCGCTTCTACAATCTGAAATAAAAATCAATCTGTAGATAAAGGCGGCGATTTTCAATTCAGGCGATCCAGGGAACGACATTCTCGGAACAAAACACAATCATCCATAAAAAGCACGGAGGCTCTTCTTGACGCTTTTTGGTTTTGATGTCAGGCGTGCTGACATGGATAATGCGGCGTCTCGGTCCGGCCCACGCAACTCCCTCCGCCTCCGCCAGAAGGCGCTGACGTCGGAGCTGATCATGATGGCGGTGCGATCGATCCTCGAGAAGGGCGAGCTCGCCGACGTAACGATCGCGTCGGTCGCCAAGACCGCCGATGTCACCGAGCGAACCGTCTATCGGCACTACACGACCCGCGACCAGCTGCTGAGCGCCTTTCTTCGCTGGCATCTGGAACGCTCGGGCGGCGCGGAGGTCCAAGCGCCGCGCTCGCTCGACACCTTCATGACCGTCGCCCGACGCGTCTATCAGAGCTGGCAGGACGACGAGGGCGTGGTGCGGGCGCTTTATCTGTCGCCCAAGGGCCGCCAGGCGCGGCGCGCGCCGACCGTCGAGCGCATCGCCAGAACCCGCGTCCTGGCCGATAACGAGCTTCCACACCTGTCCGAAACCCAGAAAACCGGCCTCGCCGTGGCGATCACCGCTCTGGCGCTCTCGGAAAACTACATCCTGATGCGCGATTTCCTCGAGATGGACGCCGAAGCCATGGGTGAAACCATGTCGGCCGCCGTGGACATGATGCTGGCGGGGGCCCGCGCCATGGCCGAGACGCCAAAGGACGAGTGAGGTCTCGTCTCAATTGACCTTGTGGTCGATCTCGGAGTCGTCGCCTTCGAGATGGCCGCGCAGACTGGCGAGCCCGCGCCGAACCTGCGACTTGACGGTGCCGAGCGGGGTTTGCGTGACCTCGGCGATTTCCTCGTGCGTATAGCCATCGACGAAGGCCATCGACACGGCCGCGCTCTTCTTTTCGTCCAGCCGCGCCAACCCGCGCGCTAGGTCCAGACGCGTTTCCAGCGGAGCGGCCGGCGCCGCCAGGATATCGGAAAGCTCGTCGATATCGGTCAGGGGGATTCGATCTCGGCGCAGACGATCGATGACCGCGTTCCGGAGCACCTGCCACAGCCAGGGCATCGGCGCGCCGCGCGCCGGATCATAGCTGCGGGCGTGCAGCCAGACACGGACATAGACTTCCTGCAGCACGTCCTCGGCCACGTCACGACGCGACAGCAGCCGCTCGGCGAGGCCGTGAAAACGACCGCTGGTCAGATCGTAGAGATAGCGAAAGGCGACGCGATCGCCATCGGCGACCCGCATCAGCAGCAGGGCCACCTCTTCCTGGTCTCGATCGGCGTTCAGGCGCGAAACGGGCCTTGCCGGCTGCGCGTCCCGTAAGGCGCTCGGCGGTGCGGATTGCTCGGTCACGGTGCCCCCTCCGCCTAGCGCTTCGACCGGCTTGATGTCATACCATCTGACATAAACTGTCAATTGGCGTCACGACGTTACGTCAAGCCTCGCTAGGACAGTCAAGCTACGCCAGTTTTCGGATTTGGATGCAGCCAGCGAAAAGTTTTTCCGCTGCATCCGCCGTCCGATCGGCCGCGTAGAGCCGGGCAAGGGTCGTCTCCACCCCAGGGAAGCGTCGATCGCGTCTCGCCGCCGCCAGCGCATCCCCACCCCCAGCGCTGCGGTCACCCTCCGCGATAAGTCCCGAGACGACCGGGGCCAGGTCCGCGCGCGGCGCTCCGGACCTGGCCCGCCCCGCGAAAGGATGCCGCCATGTCCCTGCCTCGAAGCGTCCGCGCCTCGCGCCGATCCGGCGCCGCGATCCTTATTGTCGTGACGGCTCACCTGATGATCGGCGCGGCTCTTCTTCACGCGCCGCCCCCGCCGCCCAGCCCGTCGGACGCCGTTCCGATCCTCGCGACCTTGGTCTCGGAGCCCCGCGCCGCCACGGCGGCGTCGACAGCGCTCAAGACGCCGAAGCCTTCTCGCCCCCCGCCTTCGGCCGAGACGGCGGCTCCGCACCAGCCGCCGCCTCCCGAGGCCCAGCCGGAAGCCGCCTCAGCCTCGGCGCCGGAACTAGCGATGTCGGGGCAAGGCTGGATCGTGGACGTCAACGCGCCGTGCGATGTGCTGGGCGGCGTGCAGCAACGCCTGCAAGACGATCCCGCCGCGCTCGCCGCCCTTCAGGCGCTGCCAGTCGACAACCGCTCGGTCGCCAACGCGGTGATGCTTTGGGACGGGACCTGGCGGCAAGACGGCCCGCCCCGCCCCATCGCCACCCTGCGCGCCGCGCTCCAGCGCGCGCTGGCCGGCGCGCCGCCCGCCTGTCTCGCGGCGGACAATATCGGTCCCCGACTGATCATGCTGCGGGACGGACGCGGGACGACGTTGCTGGCGGTCGGCTCGGGCGCCTGGACTTGGGCGCAGCTCACCGTCCCCGCCGAGGCCACCCTGGTGGCGGTGAAATAAATCCGATCGGCCGGCATCTGAATGGTCTCGCCTCTCGATAACCGGGTCGAGCGACGGCCGATCCTTCGGGACCCCAAGGGCCGCTCCTCAGCAAGACATGCACCGAGGACGATCATGAAGAACAAGTTTCTGTCCGGGGTGGCCACGACGGCCGCTCTGCTCGGCCTTCTGGGCGCCACGCCCAGCCTGGCCTCCAGTCACCGTGAAGCGCCCGGCATCACCAAGATGCCCAAGGTCGACGGCACCGACTTCTACATGTTCCGCAGCTATGAGCCCGGCCGCGACGGGTTCGTGACCTTCATCGCCAATTACCAGCCCCTGGAAGCGCCGGTCGGCGGGCCGAACTATTTCACCATGGACCCCGACGCGGTTTATGAAATCCACGTCGACAACGACGGCGACGCCAACGAGAACCTGACCTTCCAGTTCAAGTTCAACAACACCCTGCTGAACGACAAGGGCGTTCAGCTGACCGTGGGCGACAAGACCCTGCCGATCCCGCTGCGCGCCGTCGGTCCGGTCAAGGCGGCCGGCGACGCCACGCTGGGCGAGAGCGAGTCCTATACGCTGACGGTGATCAGCGGCGACCGCCGCTCGGGAACCAAGGTCGCCGCCACCAACGCCACGACCGGCGGTTCGACCTTCAACAAGCCGCTCGACAACACCGGCATGAAGACGATCAGCAACTATCCGGCCTACGCCAAGCAGTTCATCGCGCCGGTCAACTTCAACTTGCCGGGCTGCTCGACCCCGGGCCGCGTCTTCGTCGGCCAGCGCGCCGAAGCGTTCGCGGTGAACCTCGGCGAAGTGTTCGACCTCGTGAACCTGGTGCCGATCGAAGGCGATAGCGCTCCCGGCGCCAAGGACGGCAAGGGCTTCCCGGGCGGCATCACCCAGGACCGCAACGCCCACGACGAACTGATCGGCAAGGCCAACGTCACCTCGATCGCCCTGGAAGTGCCGATCTCGTGCCTCACCGGCTCGGGCAACGGCGTCATCGGCGCCTGGTCGACCGCCAGCCTGCCGCAGGCCCGCCTGCTGGATCCGCAGCCGTCGTACAAGGCCCCGGCCGTCCAAGGCGGCGCCTATGTTCAGGTCTCGCGTCTGTCGCATCCGCTGGTCAACGAGCTGGTCATCGGCCTGCCGGACAAGGATCGCTTCAACGGCTCCAAGCCGAGCGGTGATGGTCAGTTCGCTGACTATGTGACCAACCCGACCTTCCCGGCCATCCTGGACACCCTGTTCCGCGCGCCGGTCAACGCCACGCTGGGCACGAACTTCACCAACCTCGCGCCGACCAACCTGCCGCGCAAGGACCTGGTGGCCACGTTCCTGACCGGCTTCCCGGGCGTCAACCAGCTGAAGACCGTCACGGCCTCGGAAATGATGCGCCTGAACACCGGCATCAATCCGACGCCGCGCGCCTCGCAAAGCCCGTTCGGCGTCGCCGGCGATGACTTGGCCGGCTATCCGAACGGTCGCCGTCCGGGCGACGACGTGGTCGACATCACGCTGCGCGTCGCCATGGGTCGTCTCTGCCACCCGATCCCCGTGAACGGCAAGGCGACCGACCTGGGCCTCTGCAAGCCCGCCGACGCGGTCACCGGCCTGGTGCCGTACACCGACGGCGCGCCACTCAGCGCCATGGACGTCCAGAACGCCTTCCCGTACCTGAACGACCCGATCCCGGGCTCGCCCGGCACGGCCCACAAGTAGGAGCCGAGCCCATGCAAGCTCTTCTCCCGCGCCGCATGGCGCTCTGGGCCGCCCTGGCCGTGAGCGCCAGCGTCCTGGCCGCCTGTGGCGGCGGTGGCGGCGGTCAGACCGCCGTCGTCACGCCTCAGCCAACTCCCAAGCTGGAAGACGGCTTCGGCGCCGGCTTTGGCAACCTGTTCCGGGCCAACGCCAATAGCGAACCGGTCAAGCCGATGACCAGCGACGTCAAGGCGGTGGATCCCTCGGCCGCCCCGACTCCGCTGCACTAGCTAGGGTAACGAGCGCGTTCGCGCGTTTTGGACCTGACGCGCTCTCGACGATCAGCCCCCTGGACGGCTCGCCCGTCCAGGGGGTTTTAAATGCCAGACCAGCAAAGCGCGCGGATCAGCGCGCCCTACCCTCCCCAGGCGCCTCTGAAGTCCAAGCCCGCTGCGTATGCACATCGAGATCAATGTTCATACGGGACCGCCCCACATGTCGTCCAAAGTCGCCGCGGCCGCGCTGCTCATCGCCCCCGCGGCGTTCATCTCCGCGCCCGCCGCCCACGCCGAGGCCGCCGCCGTCGCCGTCGCCGTCGCCGTCGCGCCCCTGGCGACCAACACCGAGCCAGTCGAGCTGCAATCGGTGATCGTCACGGCCAAGATCGACGAGAGCCTGGGCTCGGACCGTTCGGCCAGCGCGGGCGTGGTCGGCGGCGTGGAGCTGGGACAGCGCCCGATCCTGCGCCAGGGCGAGCTGCTGGAAGCCGTGCCCGGCATGATCGTCACGGCCCACACCAGCGGCGGCAAGGCCAACCAATACTATCTGCGAGGCTTCAACCTCGACCACGGCACCGACTTTTCCACCACCGTCGACGGCGCGCCGGTCAATCTCGGCTCCCACGCCCACGGCCAGGGCTATATGGACCTGAATTGGCTGATCCCCGAACTGGTCGCGGGCATTTCCTATCGCAAGGGTCCCTACTACGCCGACGCCGGAGACTTCTCGGCGGCCGGCAACGCCAGTATCGCCTATCTCTCCAGCCTGCCCGAGCGTTTCGTCACGGCCGAGCTGGGAACCGACTCGTACCAACGCCTGCTGCTGGCCGGCTCCGCGGATGTCGGCCCAAGCCGGCTGCTCTATGCCGGCGAATACATCCACTACGACGGCCCGTTCCGCACGCCGGGTAACTATCGCCGCCCCAACGGGGTGATCAAATATACGGTCGGCGACGCCGAGCGCGGCGGCGGGCTGAGCCTGCAAGCCTATGAGGGACGCTGGACCGCCAGCGACCAGTTGCCGGAAGAGGCGTTGGCCACATTAACCGGCGGCCGCTTCGGCGCGATCGATCCTTCGAGCGCGGGATCCACCCATCGCTACGCCCTGACCGGCGAGTGGCACTGGGGCGACGGGACGGTCACCCACCAGGTTCAGGCCTATGCGATCCAGTACGGCCTCAACCTCTTTTCCGACTTCAGCTATTTCATCGACCAGGATCATGGCGATCAGTTTCGCCAGTTCGATCGCCGCCTGATCCTGGGCGGCGCGGCCGTGACCACCGTGCAGAGCGACTATCTGGGCCAGGAAACGCGCGACGCGTTCGGCTTTCAGACGCGGAACGACACCGTCGATCTCGAACTGGACCACACCGAGCAGCGCCATTTGCTGTCGCGCTACCGCCGCGACCGGGCCGTCATCAATCAGGCCGCCCTGTGGTGGTCCAACGACATCCGTTGGACGGGCTGGCTTCAGACCGAACTCGGCCTTCGGCTGGAGGCGTTCCACTTCCGAAACCGCGGCGATACGGCGGCGAATTCCGGCGATGTCAGCGTCGTGCGCCCCGCGCCAAAGCTTGGCCTGACCCTAAGCCCGAACCGCCATCTCGATGTCTACGCCCAGGCTGGGATCAGCTATCGCAGCAACGACGCTCGCGGCATTTTCGACACCGCGCCGTCCTACGAGGGCGGTCCCCCGCCGACGCGGAAATCCAAACCCCTTGTCAGATCCGAGGGCGCGGAAATCGGCGCGCGGGTCAAATCGGTCGGCGACCTGACCAGCTCGGTGGCCTTCTGGTATCTACAAAGTAATTCCGAGCTCTTCTTCGCCGGAGACGCCGGCGCGAACGTCGATTCCGATCGCCCGGGCCAACGCTACGGCGTGGAATGGAACAATATCTATCGACCGTTTGACTGGCTGACGATCGATGCCGACTTCGCCGCATCTCAGGCCTTCTATACGGACCATGACCGGGTGGTCGGCGACCGCATTCCCGAGGCCATCAAGCGCTCGGCGTCGATCGCGGCGACCCTGCACGATCTGCCCGCCGCGCCAGGCCTGACCGCCAGCCTGCGGCTGCGCCACTTCGCGGCCCGCGACCTGATCGAGGATGGCAGCCAGAAGTCGCGCCCCTCGACCGTGGTCAATGGCCGCCTGACCTATCAGGCGAATGCCCGGCTGACCTTCGGGTTGGAGGCGCTGAACCTGTTCAACGTCAAATACAACGACGCGGAATATTACGACGCCTATCGCCTCAAGGGACAGCCGGCCAATCCCAGCAGCGACGACGGCAGCTATCTGGGACACGTGATCCACGCGGGCGAACCCCGGGAAATCCGGGTGAGCGTGACCTCGAAATTCTAAGGCGTGACGCGGGTCGCTCTACCGGATCAGGTCGACATGAACCCGAGGTCGGCGGTCTTGAACGCCGGCAGACGAGGGAAGATGCGGGCCAGGTCGGTGCTCGAAACCCCGAACCAACGGCCGATCGTGGCCAGGTACTGGTCCACCGAGGTCGTCGGGATCAGCGCGTTGCCAGCCATGTCGGGATTGTTGAAACCACTGGCGGCGTCGTCCACTCCCACCGTCGGGAAGGTTCCGTAGATGTCGCCGCCCTTGACCGCGCCGCCCAGGATCAGGTGGTGGCCGCCCCAGGCGTGGTCCGTGCCATCGCCATTGGTCGTGTAGGTGCGGTTGAAGTCCGAGGCGGTGAAGGTGGTCACGGCCGCGCCATAGCCTCGGGCCGTCATCTCGGTGTCGAAGTAGTTCAGAGCGTGGTCCACCTGGGCCAACAGCAGGCTCTGGCGGTCGTTCTGGCCGTCGTGAGTGTCGAACGAGCCGATCTGGACGAAGAACACCTGGCGATTGGGGCCCAGCGCGCCGTGGGCGACGATGGTCTGGGCGACCGCGCGCAGTTGGTCCGCCAAGGGGTTGCCCGCGGTGTTCCCCGTGAGTGGGTTGACGAAAGCCGTCGGCGCGGTGACCGACGATCCAGCCAGCGTCGCGCTGAAAGCCGATGCCGTCGTGTTGGAGGTCACCACCGCGTCGGCATAGGTCTGGCCCAGCGCGTTGCCGTCGGCGTCATTGCCCAGCAGGGTCTCGCGCATCGCGGCCAGGAACGTCGGCGAGTTGTTGTAGCTGCCGGTGCGCTGCAGCAGGTCGATGGTCACGGCGCCGCCACCGGCGGACCCGACCGAAATCCGGTAGGCCTTGACGGTCCCGCCGACCGGGAAACCCGTGAGGCCGGCGGTCGTGAACGAGGTGAAGTTGACGGCGGCCGCGTTTCCCGAGGCGGCGAAGACATCGCCCATCTGGCCGCCCCAGCCCAAGGCCGCGTAGTCCACCTGTCCCGTCTGCCAGGCCTGTTGCTGGTCGCTATGCGAATAGAGCCTGGGCGGAATCTGCACGCCCGTGGTCGGCTTTTGGTATTGGGCCTTGGTCAGCGGCGCCAGCAGCGAGCCGACATTAGCCAGGGCCGCCAGCCGCCCGGCCGAGAAGGCCTTGTGCATGTTGGGCATCAAGGGGTGCAGCGCGAAGGTGCGCGCGGCGGCGCCCGGCGCGGCGCCGGCCGCGAACTGCGGAGTCTTCGGGACGATGGGCAGCACGCCGCCCCAGTATTCCGGGAAGTTGGTCGCCGTGACCTTGCGGCTGGTGACGGCGTTCGTCGAGCCTATCGCCGTGGCGGGCGTGCCGGGCGGCATCAGGGCGATCGGCGAAGCCCCGCGGAACCGCGCCGTCCAATAACGCTTCCAGCTGACGTCGTCGGTGGGAAGCAGGAGGTTGTTCGAGTCGTTCCCGCCGACCAGGAACAGGCAGACGATGGCCTTATAGTCCGTCTGGCCCGCCGTCGCCGCGGCGGCTCCCAGGCTGGACAGGTTCAGAACCAGCGGCCCCGCCGTCCCGAGGGCGGCCAGAGCCTTGAGGGCGTTTCGGCGGCTGAGCGTTTCGCGCGTCATGGTCCTGGCCTCAACGCTGGATCAGATAATCGGTGGAGACCATGACCAGGGCCACGGCGTTGCGGACTCGGTCGAGATTGACCTGGGCGATCTGCGCCGCGGTGGGCTTGGCCGCCGTGGTGGCCGTGGAAGCGATGACCGACAATAGGCGCTTGGCCAGCTTGTCGCCCATCTGGCCGCCAAACAACAGAAGGTCCAGACGCCGCGCCAGGCGCTTGGCGTCGACCATGCCTTGGGCGTCGACCAAGGCCAGCGGCTTGGCGTAGCTGACCGTGACGTCCTTGTTGCCCCAGTTGGCGGCCATCACGGTGGCGATGATCCTGTTGGCGTAGCTGGCGGTCGTCAGGACGTCGACGCCCTGGAACTCGGGCGCGACCTGCTTCGCCGCCGTGATCGGGCCGCCCGGCGGCGCGAAATCCGGCATCCAGAAATTGAACACCGAGGGCGCTTGCAGCGGCGCCTGATTGAAGGCGGTCGGCGGACTGAAGTCGTAGGGCTGCAGGAAATTGCCCGACACCGACGTCGCCTCGAACGCGCGAAGCCAGTTGGCCAGACGCACGGTCGGCTCCCGCAGACGACCGTCGAATTCCCCGGGGCTGGACGGACGAGCCTCGGCGTCGGTCAGCACCGCGGCGATCACGGCCGCCAGATTGCCCCGCGTTCCGGTCCCGTCGTCGGCGAAGACCTTGGCCACCCGCCCGATATAGGCGGGCGTCGGGTTGCTCTTGACGAAGCGCTGGATCAATCGCCGGCCGATGAACGGCGCGACATTGGGATGATTGGCGATGGCGTCGAGCGCGAACTTCAGCCCCGCCACCTGATAGGCGCCCACGCTCTTGGTGACGCCAGCCGGCGGCGTCCACGCGGCGTAGGCCGGGAAAGTCACGCCCAGGAAGGTCTTGGAGAGCTGCGAGTGATATTGCGGATAGGCCATCAAAGGCTTGATGTCCGAGTCCGGATCGGCCGCCCGCGTGAAGGTCCCGCCCGTCGGCTTGGCGGCGGTATAGCCCCAGCCGGTGAAGATCTTGGCCAGTCCCGCGATGTCCGACGGGCCATAGGTCGGGATGGGCGCGCCGTTGGCGTCGACCTTCGGCGTGCCGTCCATGTTCAGCTGATAGAGGCCGATCGACATCAGCTGCATGATCTCGCGGGCGTAGTTCTCGTCCGGATGCCGCGAGGCGTCGTTGTCGGCCTGGATATTGCCGATGATGTTGAGATAATTCCCCATCGCCGTCGACAGCGTGACGGCCTCGATGAGGTCGCGATAGAGCCCGAGGCTCCGCCCGCGCAGCATGTCGAAATAGGCCGCGCCCATACGCGGGGTCAGTTGCGAGCCCTGGAACGAGACGACGCAGATTTCCGAGAACGCGAAAGCCATCCGCAGGCGCAGCTGATCGCTGGCCGTCAGGGCGGCGGCCCAGAAGGCCTCCTGGAACTGGCCAACATTGGCCCGGGCCTTCTTCTTGGCGTCCGCCGCGTTGATCTCGGCGTCGCGGCGGTTCACCCAGTCGATGAAATGCGTCGCCGGGTAGGTCAGCGCCGCCTGCGCCTTGAGCCACCCAAGCGGCGTCGTCGTCCTGAAGTCGGCGATAGCCGCGTCGTTGGATCCGAACGTGGCCTGGTTCAGAAAGCGCGCGGCGTCATAGTCCGCCTGGGTGGGATCGCCGGCTCCGCCCGCGCCCAAGACGCCGCCCGAACTCGCGGCCAACACCGCCACGGTCGCCGCCGCAGCGACGGTCGCGGCCACGACCGCTGTCGCGCCGGCGCCTTTCGAACCGCCCGAAGCCATCCCGACGCTCTCCCCCAGACCCAGAACGAAGCTCGTTCTTCCAAAGTGACGCTACGAAAACCACCAAACCCCTAACAGGCAATGGAAATCGTGGTTTTACCTACTTCAATCCTCCGCGAGTCCATCGCTCGGCGCATACTGCGTCCGGTCGTCGCGACTCGGCGGCGTCAGAGTCTGCAACGGACATTGACGCATGATCCGTCGCGGAGGTTGGAAGATTTCGTGACACGGCGCGACGGGCTAAACGTCGCAGACTCGTTGTAGCGGGCGCGCCTTGTCTCTGAAGACGGAACGGCGTGATATGCGCGAGGTAGCGTAGGGAGACGTGGTGGTCGCGACGGGGGTAACAGCACTGAGGCGACACCGTCGAGCCTTGGGCCTGGCGGTCGCGCTGGCGTCCTTGGCGGCGACGGCCGATGTCCGAGCCGGCGTGCTGGAAATCGACGACAGCGGCCACGTGCGGCGTTTCGACAGCCCCACCCAGTTCCTGGGCTCCGCCGCCGAGGCGCGCCCCATCGCCCCATCGCCCAAGACCGCGACCGCGCCGCCCCGCGATCGCCGAGCCGCCGTGGCCCTGGTCGACGCCGCCGCGACGCGACACGGCCTCAGCCCCGAACTGCTGCGCTCCATTGCTCGGCGGGAGTCAGGCTTGAATCCCGTCGCGCGATCGCCCAAGGGGGCGACGGGCTTGATGCAACTGATGCCAGGAACAGCGCGCGATCTGGGCGTGGACGCTCGGGATCCGGCCGCCAACGCCGACGGCGGCGCGCGATATTTCCAAGCGCTTCTGGCGCGCTACGACGGCGATATCGTCAAGGCGCTGGCGGCCTATAACGCCGGTCCGCGCGCGGTCGATCGTCACGGCGGTCCGCCGCCCTACGCCGAAACCAGAGCCTATGTCGACGCCATCCTCGAAAGGATGGCCCAGTCGGTCGCTCCGCGACCGCAATCTCCCGTGAGGATCGCGCCGTGACCAACACTCATCGCCTCCCGCTGATCGCGGCCCTTGCCTGCGCGGCGACGCCCGCGGCGGCCCAGAACGTCGGCGCCAACCCCGCTGGCTCGGGACCGCTGATCGCCGCCCTGGAGTGGTTGCAAGGAACGCTGCTGGGCAATGTCGCCACCACGGCGGCCGTCATCGCCGTCGCGGTCGTCGGCCTGATGATGCTGACGGGGCGCATCGACTGGCGGCGCGGCGTCACCGTGATCCTGGGCGCCTTCATCATCTTCGGCGCGGTCGCCATCGTCTCGGGCATCCGTAGCGTCGCGACGGGCGTGCAATGAGCGGCCTGGGATCGGATCCGGTCTTCGGCGCCCTGACGCGGCCGCAGATGGTCGCCGGCGTGACCTACAGCTTCGCGATCTTCAACATGATCGTCACCGTCGAGGCGTTCCTGATCAGCAAGTCGTTCTGGTCGCTGCTGATCGCGCCGGTCCTGCATGTGGTCGGCTATCTCGGATGCCTTCGCGAACCTCGCTTCTTCGACCTGTGGATCACCAAGGTCAGCCGGTGCCCGCGCGTGCGCAACCACGCCTTCTGGCGGGCCAATTCCTACCGCCCATGACCGCTCGCTTCGTCAGCCTCGGTTTCGGATCCCGCCTCGCGCCGCGCGAGACCTCGATCGGCGAGCGCCTGCCCTATGCGCGCCACGTCGACGACCTGACGATCCAGACGCGGGACGGTCTGCTGTTGCAGGTCATCAAGCTGGACGGCCTGCCGTTCGAGACGGCCGACGACGAGACCCTGACCTATCGCAAGCAGGTGCGCGAAACCCTGCTGCGCGGCGCCGCCAGCTCGCGGCTTTCGATCTATCACCATGTGATCCGCCGCCGCGTGGCGACGCGCCAGGACCCGGTGCGGGCCGACGCCTTCACCGAGGCGCTGGACGAGGCCTGGCGCGAGCGGCTGACCGAGCGCCGACTGTTCGTCAACGACCTCTACCTCACCCTGGTCAGCCGGCCGCTGCAGGGCAAGGTCGGCTGGCTCGAGCGTCTGGCCCGCACGACCCCCGCCGCCGACGAGGCGCTGCGTCAGGATCTGCGCCGGCTGCACGGCCTGCGGGAGACCATGCTGGCCAACCTCGCGCCCTATGGCGCGCGCGCCCTGGGCCGCGTCCGTGAACGCGGGATCGAGCGCTCCGAACCCTGCGCCTTTCTTTCCGAGCTGCTGAACGGCGAGCCGCGCGCCATGGCCACGCCCGTCGGCGACATCGGCGAGGCCCTGGGCGATCGACGTCTGACCTTCGGACTGGACGCCCTGGAGTTCGCCGCCGGCGGCGCCCGCCCCCGCCGGTTCGGCGCCCTGGTTTCGCTGAAGGACTACCCCGCCCGCTCGACGCCCGGCATGTTCGACGGGATCCTGCGCCTGCCCTGCGAGATGGTTCTGACCGAGAGCTTCTCGTTCGTGGACCGCCAGGCCGCGCTGGATCGGATGGGCCTGGCCTTGCGCCGGCTGCGCGCGGCCGAGGACGACGCCTATTCGCTGCGCGAGGACCTGGCCGCCGCGCGCGACGAGGTCGGCGCCGGGCGCGCGGCGTTCGGCGAGCACCACATGAGCGTGCTAGTGCGGGCCGAGGACTTCGCCAGCCTGGACGCGGCGGTGGCCGACGTGCAATCCGCCTTCACCGAGGCCGGCGCCGTGGCCGTGCGCGAGGACGTCAATCTGGAGCCCGGCTTCTGGGCCCAGTTCCCGGGCAATTTCAAGTTCATCGCCCGCAAGGCCCTGGTCTCCGCCGCCAACTTCGCCGCCTTCGCCTCGCTGCACAATCACGCCGGCGGGCGAGCGGAAGGCGGACCGTGGGGCGCGCCCGTGACGGTGCTGGAGACCACCGCCCACGGTCCGTATCACTTCAATTTCCACAACGGCGATCTCGGCAACTTCACGGTCATCGGGCCCAGCGGCGCGGGCAAGACCGTGCTGATCACCTTCCTGCTCGCCCAGGCGCGGCGGTTCGCGCCGCAGATCGTCTATTTCGACAAGGATCGCGGCGCGGAGCCGTTCGTCCGCGCCGTGGGCGGTCGCTACGACGTGCTGCGTCCGGGCGAGGCCTCGGGCTTCAATCCGCTACTGCTGCCCGACACGCCGGCCAACCGAGGCTTCCTCGGCGACTGGCTGGCTCAGTTGCTGGGCGGAGCCGAGCGTCTGGACGCCGAGGACCTGGCCATGCTGGCCGACGCGGTGGACGCTAATTTCGATCAACCGGCCGACCACCGCCGCCTGCTCTATCTGCGCGAACTGTTCCTGGGCGCTCGGCGCCCCAAGGCCGGCGACCTGGCGGCGCGGCTGCGGCCGTGGTGCGAGGGCGGTGAGCACGCCTGGCTGTTCGATAACCCCGCCGACCGCATCCAGCTGGACGAGGCCGTCTTCGGCTTCGACATGACCCGCATTCTCGACACGCCGCTGACCCGCACGCCGGCGATGATGTACCTGTTCCACCGCATCGAGCAGGCGCTGGACGGACGACCGACCATCATCGTCGTCGACGAGGGCTGGAAGGCCTTGGACGATCCGGTCTTCACCCAGCGGCTGAAGGACTGGGAAAAGACCCTGCGCAAACGCAACGGCGTGGTGGGCTTCTGCACCCAGAGCGCCTCGGACGCCCTGGAAAGCCGCATCGCCGCCGCGATCGTCGAGCAGGCCGCCACCCAGATCTTCCTGCCCAATCCCAAGGCCAAGGCGGCCGACTATATCGACGGCTTCGGCCTGACCCCGCACGAGTTCGAGCTGGTGCGGGCCCTGCCCGACACCTCGCGCTGCTTTCTGGTCAAGCAGGCCGATCATAGCGCGGTCGCCCGGCTGGACCTGAGCGGCCTGGACGAGGCCCTGCTGGTCCTGGCCGGCAACGAGCGGCGGGTGCGACGACTGGATCAGGCGCGGGCCGAGAAGGGCGATGACCCCGCCGATTGGCTTCCCGCCTACCTGGCCAGCGCCCGGGAGCGCCGCTGATGGACGTCTGCCGGGCCCCTCCCCCCGACGCCGGCGTCATCCGGGGCGTGCTCTCGACGATCGACTGTCACACGCGGGTCTACGCCCAGAGCGGCTACGACGCCTTGACGGGGCCGCAATCGGTCTTCCCGACGGCCCTGACTTTGCTGCTGACGATCTATGTGGCGCTGATCGGTTACCGCCTGCTGTTCGGGCTAGGCGGGACCCGGCTGACCGACGCGCCCCTGGCGGCGCTGAAGATCGGCTTCGTGCTGTCGCTGGCGCTGAACTGGAACACGTTCCAGACCCTGGTCTTCGACGTGACCATGAAGGCGCCGTTGCAACTGGCCCAGACCATCGGCGCCCCCGCGGCCGCCGGCGGCGCGGTGTTGGTCTCGGACCCCCTGGGCGGGCTGCAGGTCACCTATGACGAGCTGGCCCGAAGCGCCTCGGCGCTGGGCAAGCTGGCCGGTCCCAATCCCCAGGTGCTGCGCGGCGGCGAGGCGGCGGCGGCCGACGCCCTGTGGAAGGCGCAGACGGCGCTGTTCATGAGCACGGCGGGGATGCTGTCGATCGCCATCATCGCCGTCGGCGTCCTGTCGGCGACGGGTCCCCTATTCATCACGCTCGTTCTGTTCGAGAGCACGCGAGGTCTGTTCGCCGGCTGGCTGCGCGCCATCCTCGCCGCGGCCTTCGTGCCGATGATGTGCTGGACGACGACGACTCTGTTCCTCGTGGTGATCGATCCGCTTCTGGTCCGGCTGGCGCAGAGCCGAGAAGCCGGCTCACCCGACGTCCAAGGCGCGATGATGGTCTCGGCGATCATCCTGATCTTCGCCGCCGCTCAAGTGGCGCTGACCGTCGGCGCGGCCGTGATCGCCGGAGGCTTCCAGTTCGCCAGCCGCCGGAACGCGCGCGACACGTCCGAGCGCCTGGGCGGGGCCCGGACCAGCGAGACGATCGTCCTCTCCCGCGCCGAGCAACTGGCCCAGACCCTGCGCCGGACCGGCCCAGGCGCGGCGCCCGTGTCGGCCGCCGCCACGCTCTCGCCCATTGTCGCCGTCGAGGGGCGCTCCGCCTCCGCCGCGCCCTTTCTAGCGGGAGCGGCGCGGCGCGAGGACACCTATCGCCGGGACGCTTTCATGGATCGGTACCGCAAACTGACTGGAGATCGCCGATGAGACGGCAGGGGCTGATCCTCGGCCTGGCGACGGCCGTCCTGGCCGCGTCGATGTCCGTCGCGAACGCCGCGCCGGCTCAGCCGACACTCGACCGCCATATCCGGATCGTCCGATACGTCCCGGACCAGGTCACGCGCCTTGACTGCACGCTGGGCTATGTCGTGACGCTCTATCTCGGCGCCGACGAGCGGATCGAGAACGTGGCGATCGGCGACAGCCTGGGCTGGCAGATCACGCCGAACCGGCGCGCGCGCGTCCTGTTCATCAAGCCCAACGAGCGGGCCGCTGTGACCAACATGTCGGTGGTGACGAACCTGCGCAGCTACGATTTCGAACTTCGCGCGCATACGGCGTCGCGGGGACGCGATGGCCAAGCCCTCTATACCGTCCGCTTCGACTATCCGGAGCCGGTCGCCGTGGCGGTCGAGGCGCCGCCCCCTCCGCCTCCGCCGCCGGAGCCGCCCAAGGACGTCAACCACGCCTACAGCTTCAGCGGTTCGGCCAAGGGCCTGCCCACTCGGGTCTTCGATGACGGCCAATCGACCTATTTCGTGTTCGCGGAGGGCGCGGACTTTCCCGCGATCTTCGCCGTCGATCCCGACAACAAGGAAGCGGTGGTCAATATCGCCCAGCGCGACGGCTATGTGGTCGTCGACCGGCTGGCTTCGGCCTTCGTGCTGCGCCGAGGCGAGTTGACGACCCGCATCATCAACGACGGTTATCGGGAGGACGCCGGTCAGCCCAGCGCGCTCTCCCCGCACAAGAAGCGATGACGAGGCTCTTTTCCATGCGTGCGTCAGACAAGCCGGCCGACACCGATCTCGACAGCCCGGTCCTGGACCGGCTGGCCTACGAGCCAACGGCCGTCAGCCGTCGCGATTCCCCGTGGGGTCCCGCCTTGGGCATTGTCGGCGTTATCATCCTGGGTTTCGTCGTCTACACCTCGCTGAGCCATGCGCGCGAGACGAGCGCGGCCAAGCGCTCGTCGGTCGCCTACCCCACGGAAGCCCCGCCGCGCGCGGTCGCCTCGGCCCTGCCGTCGCCCGCCGTTGCTGGCGGCGACGTGGTCCAGCAAGGCCTACCCGCCCCCGCCGGTCTGCCGACCGCGTCTTCGCCGGCCATCGCCACGACCGAAACCGCGCCCGCCTCCGACACCAGCTCGCGTCTGCGCGCCCCGGCCATGGTGGTCGATCTCGTCGACGCGAATGGAGGCGCCGCGAGCGAAGCCGCGCCGATGACCCAGGCCGCCTCCGCCAAGGCCGCGCCCGCCCGTCTCGCCGGCGCCGACGACGCCAAGATGTCGGCGGAGGAGCGTTTCGCCGAAAAGGTCTCCGGCGCGGCGGCGGACACCGCCCGCGCGACCCGCTTCGGAAATCCCAGCCTGGTGGCCCCCCAGGGCACCGTGATCCCGGCGATCCTGGAAACGGCGATCAACTCCGACCTCCCCGGCTTCGTGCGCGCGGTGGTCAGTCGCGATGTTCGCGGCTTCGACGCCACCACGGTTCTGATCCCTCGAGGATCAAAGCTGATCGGCCAATACAAGAGCGGCGTCGCCGCGGGCCAGTCACGCGCCTTCGTGGTCTGGTCTCGCGTGATCACGCCGCAGGGGGTGTCGATCGACATCGGCTCGCCCGGCGCCGACCGGCTGGGCCGAGGCGGCCTGGACGGCGAGACCAATACCCACTTCTTCCGCCGGTTCGGCGCGTCGATCATGCTGTCGGTGCTGAACGCGGGCCTGCAGGCGGCCGCCAACAGCGGCGACAACAACAATACGGCCATCATCATCGGCTCGCCGCAGCAGGCCTCGAACATCGCCTCCATAGCCCTGCAACGCGAGATCGACATCCCCACCACCATTAGCGTGGCGCAGGGCACGCCAATCCGGGTGTTCGTCGCCCGCGATCTCGATTTCTCGGGCGTGACGCGGAAGGAACAATGAGCGGCGGCGTCTATCTGGCAGCCTATCTGGCGCCGCTGAAGCCCTGGCTGGACCGTCCCGACGTCACCGACATCTGGGTCAACCGCCCCGGGGAAGCGTGGATCGAGACCGCGCGGGGCGAGACCTTCCGCGAGGCCGCGCCGGACCTGACGGAACAGGCGCTGGGGCGGTTGGCGCGCCAGATCGCCGCGTCCAGCCATCAGGGCGTCAGCCGCGAGCATCCGCTGCTGTCGGCCAGCCTGCCCGATGGCGCCCGCGTCCAGGTGATCGGGCCGCCGGCCACGCGCGCCGGCCTGGTCCTGGCGGTCCGCAAGCATACCCTCAGCGACCTGAGCCTGGCCGACCTGGGCAAGGCCGGCAGCCTGCCGAAGCTAGGCCAGACCGCCTCGCGCGACGACGAAAGGGCGCTGCGAGACCTCCACGCGGCCGGAGACGTCGAGGCGTTCCTTCGCCTGGCGGTCGGCCTGCGCAAGACCATCGTCCTGTCGGGCGGCACCTCTTCGGGCAAGACCACGCTGCTGAACGCGCTGGTCAAGGAAATCCCGCCCCACGAGCGGCTGGTGCTGATCGAGGACGCGCCCGAGATCCAGCTGCGCCACGAGAACGCCGTGGGCCTGATCGCGGCGCGCAACGAGACCGGAGAAGCGCAGGTCGACGCCGAGGACCTGCTCCAGGCCACCCTGCGGATGCGCCCGGACCGGATCCTGCTGGGAGAGTTGCGCGGTCGCGAGGCCTTCACCTTCCTGCGGGCGGTCAATACCGGCCACCCCGGGTCGATCACCACGGTTCACGCCGACAGCGCCCAGGGCGCGATCGACCAGATCGCCCTGCTGTCGCTGCTCAGCGGCGTCGATCTGGGCTGGGAAACGGTCCGCAGCTATGTCCGACAGGTCGTCGACGTGGTCGTTCAGCTCAAGCGCGTCGATGGGGCGCGACGGGTCACGGAACTGGAATTCCTCGGGAGCTGACGATCATTGAGCCTCAGGCCAGGGCCGGCCGAGGCCGGAACTCGACCTTGGTCACGCGCCGGACGCCGTCGACCCGTGTCAGTTGCACGGCGACCTCGACCACCCCACGCACATAGTCGACGATCTCGGCGCGACCGAGATTGGCGCCCGACTGCATCACCATCAGCGCGATCTGGTCCAGCGCGGCGGCCGGCGTGTCTGCGTGGACCGTCGTCAGGGAGCCGGGGTGACCGGAATTGACCGCCCGCAGGAAGCTGTAGGCCTCGGCGCCGCGCAGCTCGCCCAGAATGATGCGGTCAGGCCGAAGTCTCAGGGACGCCTGCAACAGATCCTCGACCCCGATCCGCGCCTCGCCCTGCCCGCCACGCGCGGCCAGCAGGCCGACGACATTGGGCTGCGCGCAGCGGACTTCCGGCGCGTCCTCGATCAGCACCAGCCTCTCCTCGGCGGGGATTTCCTGGGTCAGGGCGTTCAGAAAGGTCGTCTTGCCGCTGGAGGTGCCGCCGGAGATGACGATGTTCTTGCGCGCCCTGACCGCGCCGCGCAGAAAGGCCGTGATCTCCCCGGCCTCGAGCAAGGCCGCCAGCCTGGCGTCGTCGTCCGGCGCGGACCGGTCGGAGACGGCGGCGTCCAACTGGAAATCCTCCAGCCGCATGGCCAGCACCGCCGGCTTGCGGATGGCGATCGCCATGTCGCCGCGCGTGGCCGGCGGCGCGACGATCTGGACCCGTTCGCCGCTCGGCAAGGCGGCGGCCAGCAACGGATGTTGCCGGCTGACTCCCTGGTGCGTCGCCGCGGCGATCTGCATGGCCAGGCGCCAGAGGCCCGCCGCATCCAGTTCGGGCGCGGGATGGCGGGCCATCCCCTGCCCCAGCCGCTCGATCCAGACCTCGCCCGGCCGATTGATCAGCACGTCGGTGACGTCGTCGGCCTCCAGCCACGCCGCCAAGGGACGTAGATAGGCCTCGAGATACACGCCATCGACGGCGCCGCCGCTCATGGCGTCAGGTCCGGAAGGCTGGAGAAATCCAGATCCTTGGCCACGAAGATGCGCACGGGCGCGCCCTGCGACACCTTGATCGTCGGCGACACCGTCGCGGGCCGCGCCGCCAGGGCTCCCAGGCCTATCGCATCCTGCGCCGAGCCGATGATGATCTGAGAACCGCTGCGATTGGCGAGGTTGGTCACGGCCGCGTTGACCACCGAAAGTAGGACCGATCCGCCGAACTGCTCGAAGAAGTGACGGTTGACCTTGCCCTCCAGCCCCGCCCGGCCGAGCGGATCGGTGGCGGGAGAGCCGATCTGAATCGTCGCGCCGTCGGGCCTGACGATCCGGGTCCAGATGACGAAGGCGCGCGACTGCCCCTGGGCCACGGCGCTGCGGTACTGGCCGATGACGCGGCTGCCGCGCGGGATCACCACGCGCGAGCCGTCGAACGCGCGCACGTCCTGACTGACCACCGCGCGGGCGAACCCGGGCAGGTCGGAATTCAGCGCGGTTTCGAGCACGGCGGGGATCATCGCCCCCTGCGGGACCACATACTGCGGGTGGCCGATCAGCGAGGCGCGGGCGATGTCGGCCTGGCCGCCGCCCACGCGCTCGGCGAACTGCTCGTCGGCGTTCAGACCGTTGGTCGCCGCCTTGGCCGTAGAGGCCGCGCCAGGGGTCGCGGCTGGCGTCGGACCGTTAGCCGCGCCCGATCCGGTGAAGTCGACCACCAGGGCTGGCGCGCGACGGCGCTCCCCGTCCACGATCGGCGCGACGGGACCCGGTACCGCGGTCGCCAGCGTGATCGGCGCGCTAGCCAGGGGCAAGGGCGCGGAGACGGTGGGCGCCAGCGACGTCGTCGACTCGGGCGCGCGGGCGGCCTGTTGCAGCGCGACCAGATCGGGCGGCGCGTCCGCGCTGATCGGGGCCTGGGCGGTCGAGGCCGCTTTGGCCTGGACACGCGCGGCGCCCTGCCGGTGGCCGTTCATCAGGTTGAAGACCAGCACCCCCGCCAGCACGGCGGCGCCGATCGTCAGGGGGCCCGCCAGCGGGCGGACGGGCTTGGCCACGCTGGGCAGGAAGGTCTCTTCCGAGGCGTTCCCCGGTTCCGGAGGCGTCGGTGACGTGGTCATGGCCGTCCTCCCGCCGGCTTGTCCCGATGGGGCTTGGGCGCGTCCGGCTCGGGAGGCGGCGGGGCCCAGGCGTCGTTGATCAGGGTCGTGACGGCTTGGCCATTGCGCAGCACGAACCGGCGCGCCACCTGCTCGACCACGACATAGCCGTCGCGCACCGCGTAGTTGACAAGGCTCTCGGCGCCATCGTCGCCGAGCAGGAAAATCGCCGGGGTCGACACCGCCGGCGACCACTGGAAATAGGTGAAGCGGCCATCGTCGAAGACCACCGAGGGCAGAACGGCGGTCGAGCCCAGATAGGTATAGGCGATGTTCTTGCGCGCCGGCGGAGTGGGCGGCGGGCGTGGCGGCGCCTTGGTCGCCTCGGCGGCCGGATAGATGAACTTGACCACATAGGTGATGGCGTCGGGCTTCAGCCCGGTCGCGGCCTGGGCGGACAGACGAAACACATAGCGATGCTGGTCGGTCACCACCGTCATGTTGGTCGGCGTCGCCGCCGTGATCGGTTTGACGAATAGCAGGTCGGCCCGCTTGTTCGGCGTGATCTGCCAGGCCAGGCCATCGCCGATCGAGACGTTCTCGATCCGCTCGTCGGCGCCGAATTCGAGCATCAGCTGGTAGTCGAACACCGCCTTCAGCTCGACGACCTGATCGGCGTCGTAGGCCACGGTGCGGATGCGCGGATCGCTGGCGCCGGGCTTGGGCGTCTGGGCGGCCAGACAAGGCGTGGCCGTGGCCAGCAGCAGGGTCAGGAACAGCGCCGGTCTCATGACACGGGATTCCCGGCGCTGTCGAACCGCACCGCGCCCGCGGTCGTCGCCTCGGCGTCGCGGCGATAGGTCAGGACCTGGAAGCCCAGCGGATTGAAAGCCCGGTCGGCCATGCGCATGGGCGCGCCGCTGTAGCGATAGGTCAGCACCGCGCTCCAGGCGCGCCGCTCGCCGCTGCTGGCGCCGGCGTCGCGACGCACGGTGTCGAAGCGGACGATGGCGCTGGTCGGCGACAGCGGCGTCACGCTCTTGACGATCGTGCTGACCACGGTCGAGGCGGGATAGACCTTCAGCGGGCTTTCCGGGTTGGACCGTTCCAGCGAGCGCTTGTACTGGGCCCTCGCCTCGCCGGACGACCAAAGCGTCACCTTGCGGTAGCGGTCGACGAGGTCGCTCATGTCGACCGTCTCGCGCGCCATCACGTACTGCATGGCGAAGGACTGGGTCAGGGCCTGGTCCTGGCTCAGCGTCCCGGTCTGTACGCCGCGCAGGGTTTCGGCGTAGCCGGTCTGGCGATCGACCAGGATCGTGTAGGGCTGGACGGTCTTGAGCGGCGCCAGCGTCGCCAGGGCCACCGCTTCCAGCGCCGCCACGCCGGCGGCGGCCGCGGCGATGATCTGGGCGCGACGGCGCGAAGCTCGCAACGCCGCCAGGTCGTCGAAGGCCCAGGACGCGGGCGGCGCTCCGGCCGCTTGGCTGGCCGTTTCCGGAGAACGGGAGAAAAGCTTCATCGCGGGGCTCCCTAGGACTTGCGCGCGGATTTGGGCGCGATGGCCCGCCGCGCCGCGGGTTCGGTCCGGGCGCTGGCCCAACCTGGAGTCACCTCGCCAACGCGAGGCGCTGATCCGCCCGTCCGGGCCGGTTCGGGCGCGCCCAGCGACAGGGTCGCGGCGCTAAGGCGTTCACGCCGGTCGAGCGTGGAGACGACCCGGACCAGTTGCGCCTCGCGCGAAGCCGGCGGACTGGGCGCCGGGGACGCGGCCGCGGCGCGCGGCGCCTCGGCCAAAGTGGCTCTCGCGCGAGGCAGTCGAAGGCCGCTCGCGATCATGCCGCTGGCGACCAGCGCGCCCAGCACGACCCCGGCGAAGACCATCACGATCACCAGGACGCCATAGACCGGCGCCAGCGGGTACTGCTTCTTGGCCAAGGTCTCGGCCAGGGTCGCCAGGGCCGGCTCCATCATCGCCAGGTCCGCCGACAGCAGCAGGATCACCGACAAGGGCGTCAGGGCGAAGGCCAGGCTGGCGCGCAGCCACCCCTCGCAAAGCCCCCGGGTCGCGTCGAACAGGAAAAGAGCGACGAAAACCGGACCGAGGGCCAGCAGCGCGCCGAGCACGATCTTGGCGGCCAGCAGCACGCCCAGGCTGCTGATGATCAGCACCGTGGCGGACACGTTGAGCAGCATCGCGCCAAAGCCCGCGCCGCCGATCAGCGGGGAGACCTGGCTCGAGGCATGATCGCCATAGACGGCGGCGGCGGCGGTCAGGCTATCGAAAGCGCCCTGCAAGCGGACGACCACGTCTCGGGTCGGCGCGCCGCCGGCGGCAAGGCCCAGTTGGTCGGCCAACTGCTGCGGCCCGACGAACAAAACCTGGAAGACAACGCGTTGATAGACGTCCCACTGAGTGGCGAACGCGAGAACCGCGCCCAGCTTGACCACGCTCAGGACAATGTCGTTCAGCCGATAGCTTCCGCGTCCCAGCATCAGCTGGAAGCCGATGATCGCGACGAACACGGTCAGAAGGCCCGTCAGCAGACCCGCGAAGCCGCCCGCGGGCGCGAACAGCGCGTGGTAGCCGCCGTCCACCAGCCGCTCCACCTGGCAGTCGGCCATGCCGAGCAGCCCGGGAACGAGGGGCGCGTCGGACGCCGGAACGGGACAGGCGCCGCTCATGGCAGCATTCCAGTCAGGTGTGGAAGCCAGGCTTCGGGCGCGTCGCCGTAGGTCGCCCTCAGCGCGTCCAGGCGGCGCACCGTCGCCTCCCGCCCCGACAGCAGGATCAGCGCCTCGGGTATGCCCGAGAGGTTGAGGCGGGCGACCACGCTGTCCTTGCCGTGCTTGATCAGGAAGCAGCGCGCGGTGTCGGGCAGGCTCCGGACCAGGTTCAGCTCATGCTGAGTCAGGCCGAAGCCCTGGCAGTAGTCGGCTTCCTGGGCCTTGGGATTGACCATGAAGATCTGGGTCGCCGACTGCTCGATGATCGCGCTGGCGATCTTGCTGGTCAGCGCGTCCTGAGCGCTCTGGGTGCAGAATCCCAGAATGGCGTTGCGCTTGCGGATGGTCTTTTCCCAGTCGCGGATCCGCTGGACGAACACGTCGTCGTCCAACGCCTTCCAGCCCTCGTCGACCACGATGATGGTGGGCTCGCCGTCCAGCCGCTGTTCGACCTGGTGGAACAGGTACATCATGGCCGGCGTGCGCGCGGTCGGATCGTCCAGGATCTGCGTCATGTCGAAGCCAAGCGTCCGCGCGCTGGCGTCCAGGGCGTCCTCGGCGTTATCGAACAGCCAGGCGTAATCCCCTTCCCCGTGCCAGGGCGCCAGTCGCGAGGCCAGGTCGCCAGGCGTGGGCCGGGCGCCGCCCCGAAAGAGCTGGGCGAAGTAGCGCAGACGGCGGAACGCGCGCGGCTGGGCGAAGTTGGCGTCGACCGCGTCGGCGATGCGCGCCAGGTCCTCGGCCGAGGATCCCGGCGTCACGCCCGCCAGCTTGGCGGTCCAGTCGCACAGGAACTTTCGATTGGCCGGCGTGTCGTCCAGCTGAAGCGGATTGAGGCCGGTCGGTTGTCCGGGACGCAGAATGTCGTAGCGGCCGCCAATGGCGCGCAGGAAGATTTCGGCCCCGCGATCCTTGTCGAAATAGACGGTCCGAGGCGACAGCTTCTGGGCCTGGGCCAGCAGGAAGCCCAGCACCACCGTCTTGCCCGCGCCGGACGGGCCGATCACCGTGAAATTGCCAAGATCGCCGCGGTGGAAGTTGAAATAGTAAGGCCCCGCCGAGGTGGTCTCCAGCAGGCTGATCGCCTGGCCCCAGTGATTGCCCTCGGGCTGTCCGACCGGAAAGTTATGGTAGCTGGCCAAGCCGGCGAAATTGGCGGTCGAGATCAACGATCGGCGGGCGATGTATTGGAAATTTCCGGGAAATTGCGCCCAGAACGCCGGCTCCAGATTGACGTCCTCGCGCACGGCGATCGCCCCGATCTCGGTGAAGGCTGCCTGGACGTCGGCGACGGCCTGACCCAGCGCGGCGCGATCCTCGTGCTTGACCATGATGGTCAGGTGGTGCTCGCCGAACGCCGCCCGGCCGGCCGCCACCTCGTCCTTGGCGAGGGTCAGATCGCCGCGCAGACTGAGGGCCTCGTCGTCGGCCGCGCGCATCCGGCGCAGGGCCAGGTTCATGCGCTCCAGCGTCGTCTGACGATCGACGAAGGCGAAGCTTTCGGTCAGCACCATCTCGCACGGTTGGCGAAGCAGGTCGTCGAGCAGCCCCGGCGCGGTGTGCAGCGGATAGTCCTTGATGGAGACCATCGCCGCATAGCTGGTCCGCGATTGCGCGGATGGGCCGAGCTCCACGGTGTCGACGCCAAAGCTGACCCGGCGCGCCGGCAGGTGCAGGCCAAGATCGCCGCTCGGGGTCTGCAAGGACCGCGCCTCGCCATTGTAGAGCAACGACAGGAATTCGAGGGGCTCGGAATAGTCCCCGCTCACGCCCTGCCGGGCATAGCGGCCGAGCAGCCGGGCCCCGTAGGGCTCCAGGGCCGAAAGCAGAAGATCGCTGGCCGCGTCCAGTTCGATCTTGTCGCGCGCCTGGCGACGGGCCTCGTCGTCTCGGCTCGTTCCCAGGATCCTTTCGGCAAGGCCGCCGCTGGTCGCGCCCGGACGGACCACCAGGGTCAGGAAGAGGTCGTTGACATAGAGCCGGCGCGCCTGGAGCCGCTCGCGCCAGGCCTCATCCAGAAAACGACAGACCGGGTCCGTGAACAGCCCTTCCAGCCGAGGCGAAACCTGGCGGCGCACGATGTGGTGGTAAAGCGCGAACTTCGGAAACGCCAAGCCGCGCAGCATGGTCTCGCGCACGGCCTTGCGATAGTTCAGCTCGTCGGAATCGGCGGTCTCGAAGGCCAGGCCTTGCAGATGGATGACCTGCATCATCCGGCCGTCCCGCAACAACACGGTCGCCGCGTCCAGGTGGCGCGCATAGGGCAGCCGCGCGCCGGCGGGCGCTTCGCGACCGGGATTGGGACGGAGGCCGAGACGGACCTGGGTCATGGCGCGTCAGACCGCGTAGGCGTTGCAACGCCAGAAGCGGGCGTTGCGAACCGGCGGACAGGTCTTGGCGCGGATCAGCCACATGTCGAACAGACGTGGCTCCCGCCGACAGGCCAGATAGCCCACGCCGTGCAGCACGATGGCCGCCAGCAGCGCCCAAAAGCTCTTGGTCAGCAGGAACAGCTCGACGGTCACCACCGCGTTCATGATGAAATAGCTGTAGGTGACGCCGGCGAACATCTGGGGCCGGGTCAGGGCCGTGAAGACCGGGTCGCGCGTCAGCGCCGCGGGGCTCATCCGACACCCGCCACCGACTTGACGCCCGCCACGATCGCGGCCGCGCCGAAGATGATGAAGCAGCCCAGGATCACCGTGCCGCCGCGCCGCCAGTCGATCCGGCCGGTCAGCATCATCAGGCCCGTGGCGCCCACGGCGATCACGGCCAGCGAGGTGGCGACATTGCCCAGCAAGGTGCCCTGCAGCCAGGTGACGGCGTTGAGCAGGACGCCTGAACCGGCGGGATCGGCGGCGAAGCCTTGCGCGCGCGCCGGCGAGCCGAGCAGCGCGGCGACGGCGCCGCCCGGCAGAACAGCCAGGCGATTGGACATGCGACGAAACATCGGACTCTCCGGATTTTAGGGGTTGAGGCGGGCGCCCAGGCGGTTGAGCACCGCGCGCACGTAAAGCCGCGTCTCGCGGTAGGGCGGCACGCCGCCGTGGCGATCGACGGCGCCGGGACCGGCGTTGTAGGCCGCCAGGGCCAAGGTCAGGTCGCCGTCGTACCGGCGGATCAGTCCGCCGAGATAGCGCGCGCCGCCCATCAGGTTCTGATCGGCGTCGCGGGGATCGACCCCCAAGGCGCGCGCCGTCGCGGGCATCAGTTGCATCAGGCCAATGGCGCCGGCGGACGAGACCGCCGTGTCGCGCAATCCCGATTCCTGCCGCGCGACCGCTTCGATCAGGCGCGCGTCGACGCCGGTGGCGCTGGCCGCGACCGCGATCCGCGCGGCGGGATCGCGCCGGCGGGATGGATTCGGCTGGCCGGACAGCGGGCGGGCGCCGTCGGCGTCGAACTGCGTCGGCCCGGCATAGGTCGTCACGCGACCGCCCGCGTCGATCTCAAGCACCTGCCCCCGCGCCGCGCTGGCGCCGAGCGCCAGCAGAGCACTCAGCGCCAGGACGGACGCGGGCCGGCCAAGGTCCGGCTTTGTCTGAGCGTCTGACATCAGGTTCCCCATCGTCGCGACCTCTGAAGCAAGGTCACTGCCGGGGCTTACGCCGGCCCGCGACGGGCGGATGCAGGGCGCCGTCGTTTTTCGTCAGGGCTTCGCCGGACCCGCCGGATAGCCGAAGGTCAGGCTGGAAAAGGTCGTTTCGAAATCGGCGCGAGGATCGTTCGGCGTGGGCTTGATCCAGATGACGTTGATCAGCCAGGTGCCGCGACGCGGGACCTGAAACCGCGCCCGTCCGTCCTGGTCCGACCGCTGAACGGCCAAGGGCCGGTTGTCGAATTCCAGATTGGTCAGCTTCACCGTCGCGCCAGCCAGGGGACGCCCCTCGAAGTAGATCCGCACGGGCAGGGGCGCGTCGGCCGGAAGGGTGTAGGGATTTTTCTCGGGGACGATCTCAAGAGACAGACCCACCGGCTTGGTGACCAGGTCGTCAGGCCCGGTCTGATCGCCGACCCGCACCAAGGCCTTGGCCCGTCGACTGTAGAACTCGCGCCCAGGCCGCTCGGTCTGACCATGAGCCTGACGCCATTGCACAGCCGGGCTCAGGCCTTCCTCCTGCGCATAGGCATTGAACCGGATGGCGGGGAGATCGCTGAAGGCGGGCGTGGACTGGAAGATCAGCATGTGGGCGCCGGGCGTCTTGAAGGTCAGTCGACTTTCCTGGCCCGTGGGTCCCGGGCGCAGCTCCGCCCTACGATCGACCTCGCCCGCACCGCTCCGCGAGCGAAACAGCACAACGCGCCCCGGGTCGACCGACCAGGCCTGTCGCAAGGGGCCGTGACCGACCTGGATGGAGAGCGCATCGGTTCCGCCCGGCGCGACCCAGAAGTCCCGAGGCTGAAGCCAGTAGTCATGAGCGAATGCCGCGCTTGGCGGCAGAAAGGCCAGCAAGGCGGAAAAGGCCAAGCCGCGCGGCGACGGAGAGCGGCGCTTCATCATGGTTCTCGACGGAGTCAGGGAAGAAGGGAGAGAGAATTTCCCCGTAAATATCCGTTTTCATTACCCTTTTCCACAACATTAACTTTCCGTAATGCTGCATCCGAGATGGCGGGCGCCGACGTAGTGGGCCTAAGCGCAATCCGAAAGGCTCCCCGCGTGCCTCATCCCAAATCTCCGCGCGCCCTGGTTCTGGCGCTGGTTCTCGCGGCCGCCTTGCCGGCGCCGGCCTTCGCTCACGAGGGCACGGGCCTGGCGGGCGGCTTCGCCGCCGGATTCGTCCATCCGCTCACCGGCTTCGACCACATGCTGGCCATGATCGCGGTGGGTCTCTGGGGCGCCTATCTGGGCCGCCCGCTGGTCGCGGCGCTGCCGGTCATCTTCCCGTCACTGATGGCTCTGGGCGCGCTCCTGGGCATGGCGGGCGCGCCTCTGCCGCCGGTCGAGGCGGGCATCGCGCTCTCCGTTCTGGTCCTAGGGCTCGCGATCGCCTTCGCGTTTAAGCCGCCCAACTGGCTCGCCTGCGTGATCGTCGGGATCTTCGGCCTTTTCCACGGCTATGCGCACGGCCGAGAGCTGCCGTCCGCCGCAGATCCCGTCGGCTACAGCGCCGGCTTCGTGCTCTCCACCGGCTTCTTGCACATTGGCGGCGTGGGCCTGGGCTTCCTCAAGGAACGGTCCTGGGGCGCGCGCCTGATCACGGGAGCCGGCGCGCTGATCGCCTGCAGCGGCGTCTTCTTCATGACGAGGCTCGTCTGGAAATGAGAGGCGGCGCCCTCCCCCCGGCCTTGCTCATGGCGGCCTTGGCCCTGGCCTTGGCGCGATCCGCGCGCGGGGATCGCGTCGCGGCGATCCTTTCGTGCCTTCTGGCGGCGATGGCTTTGTCCTTCTACGCGGCGCCCGCCGCCTGGACCGAAACGATCTTTCTAGGCGCGTGGGTCAGCCTGGCGCTGACCGCGGCCCTGACGCACTGGCCGACCGCCCCCCGACGCCTCTTGGCGATGACGGCGGGATTGAACGCGGGCGTCTGGAGCGGCCTGCTGATCGGTCGCGCCGGTCGGCCGTTGGATCTGGCCATCGCCGCCCCCGCCCTGCTCTTGCTGCTTCCCGCCACATGGCTGGTTCAACGCCGCTGGACCATCGCCTTGAAGGTCGCCGCCAGCTGGCTGATCGCCATCGCCGTTCTGGCCTCGGTGCTGCCGCTCATTCCCACGCCAGGCTATGCTCCGGACCACATGAATTGACGGATACGGCCGGGAAATCCATATTGAAGACTGAGTGCGGCCCGCCCGAGCCGAAATCTAGCGGCGGTTCCATTCCGGACGAACGGAAGCGAGGAGTGCTGCGAACATGAGTTCTTCCGCCGACAGCGCCGTCGCCAGAAAGGCTTTCGACGAGGACGCCGCGCGCGCCCGGATCCGAGCCTCCACGACCTTCGAGGCCTCGGCCAAGCGGTGGCGCGACGGAGTCGCGGCCCTCGATCTGCCCGCCGATCCGCGGCCCGCCACCGCGCTTTGGGCCGGACTGGAAGCGCGCCTTGAGACCGCCGAGCGCGAAGCGCGAACCAAGACCGTTCGCGCCGACGAAGGCGATTGGGAGCCCCTGTTCGAGGGCGTCGCTCGGCGTCAACTCCATGTCGATCCCGTGCGGGGCTGGGAAGCGGTGTTGATCCGCATGGACCCTGGCTCGCGCTATCCCGGCCACGGCCATGTCGGCGTCGAGGAATGCCTCGTCCTGGAAGGCGAGTTCGAGTTCGGCGACCAGACCATCCGCAAGGGCGACCTGCACTTGGCCTTTCCCGAGATCGATCATCCCGAGATCTACAGCCGAACCGGCGCTCTGCTCTACATTCGCGCGCCGCTGGCCGCCTGAAGCCTGGACCTTAGAGCCTGTTTAGAGCGCGTTCGAGCGGTTTAACCGCTCACACTTAAACCTAACGCGCTCTACGGTCAGGATATCGGAAACTTCAGATTGAAGCTGGCGCCGTGAGGCTTGCGGTTGCGGACCGTCAGCACGCCGCCGTGCACATCGATGATCCGCTGGACGATGGACAGGCCGATGCCGGCGCTGTCGGTGCGTCCGTGATCGGCCCGCCAGAACCGGCGCACGACATCCCCAATCGTTTCCGAGGCGATGCCTGGACCATCGTCGAGCACGGTCAAGCTGCCCTCCGCATCGACCGCCACCCGGATGCGAACGCCCTCCGGCGTATGGCGCACCGCGTTCTCGATCAGATTGCGCAGCGCGAGTTCCACCAAGGCGCGGACGGCCAGCACCTGAACCTCGGCGGGGCCGCTCACCTCGATCGCATGGCCTCGATCGACCACGCTGGGCGCCATCTCGCCGACCACCGCGACCGCCAGCGCCTTCAGATCCACCTCGGCGAACTGGTTCCGATCCAGCGTCTCCAAGGCCGCCAAATCCCGCAGCTGCGACAACACATGCGACAACCGCTCGACCTGGGCGGCCAGTTGCGAGCGCAGCGCCCGGTCCTCGACCATCGTCAGCTTCAGGCTGAGCGTGGTCAGCGGGGTCCGCAGTTCGTGAGCGATGTTGGAACTGAACTCGGCCTGCCGCCGAAACCCGGCCTCCAGACGATCGACCAGCGCGTTGACGGCCTGCACCAGCGGAATGACCTCGGAGGGCAAGCCCGTCTCGGGCAGACGCTCGGACAGCCGGTCGGCGTCGATCTCGGCCGCGCGCAGCGAGACGCGCCGCACGGCTCCGACCAGCCGGCGGATGATCAGGCCGTTGACGATCGGCAGCAGCAGCATCAGGGGAATGATCAGCGCCAGGGCGCGCAGAAAGGCGCTGACCACGTCGTCCAGAATGGCCCCGGGCCGGTCCTGCTCCTGGGTGACCACGACCCACAGGCGACGTCCGTAGGTGTCCACCGGCAGACTGACCCCGGCTAGGCGCCCCACCTCGAACACCGCCGGCTTGTCGGCGCGGGGCATGGCCGAGGCCGGCTCGGCCCCGGCGAAGGGGCTCCGCGCGACCTCGAAGCCGTCCGCGTCCAGCACGCGGTAGGCCCGCCCGTCATAGTGGGTCTGGAAGATCGGCGCGAGCGAGGGGTTCAGCTCCACCCGCCACTGATCATCCTGTGAGATCCGCAGGCCGGAGGCCACCGCCTCGGCCTGAGCGATGAACACGTCGTTCTGGATCCGCGAGACCGAGCCGCGCAGCGTCGAAAGCGTGAACGACAATAGCAGCGTCGTCGCCAGGACGAAGGTCACGACCTCCGCCAGCAGAATGCGGGCGATCAGCGAACGGGGCCAGCCCAGCTTCACGCCTCGCCCCGCAGCAGATAGCCGACCCCGCGAATGTTCTCGATGCGGGCGATCGCGCCGGCGTCCTCCAGCTTGCGGCGAAGCCGATGGATGTAGACCTCGACGGCGTTGGAGCCGAGCGTGTTGCTCATGCCAAACAGCTGATCCTCGGCCAATTGGCGGCTGACCACCTGGCCCGCGCGACGGATCAGAAGCTCCATCAGTTCGCCTTCCCGCGGCGAAAGCAGCAGCTGCGCGTCGCCGACCCACAGTTCGCGAGAATGGACGTCGAAGCTGAGGTCGGCAAAGCCGAGGTCGCTGCCCTGGAAGTCGCCCTTGCGTCTCAACACCGCGCGCAGGCGGGCCAGGAGCTCGTCGAAGGCGAAGGGCTTCGTCAGATAGTCGTCGGCGCCGGCGTCCAGGCCTTCGACCCGGTCCTTTAGATCGCCGCGCGCGGTGAGAATCAGCACCGGGATCGGGTCCTTGCGGGCGCGCAGGCGCCGCAGCAGCGCGCGGCCATCGCCATCGGGCAGCCCCAGATCGAGGATGACCGCCACGTAGCGGGTGGCGTCCAGCATCTGAATCGCGTCGGCCGCCGTCTGGGCCTTGTCGCTGGCGATCCTGGCGGTTTCCAAGGCCTCGCCCAGCGCCTCGGCCAGAGCCGCGTCGTCCTCGACGATCAAGAGCCGCATCGCAATCCCGCGTCCTGGCCCGCATCCGGGGCGATCATAAGTCTGGTGTAAGCCAGGCTGAATAGGTTGCGCCGCAACATACCAAGCGATCGCGCGGAGGCGAGCGGCCTAGATGACAGGCGCAGAACAAGGTGACGAACTGCCATCGGCGCCGAGCCTTGACAAGGCTCGGCAATATCGGCTCGTGGCCATGGCGGCCGGCGTGCTGGTCGTGGCCTGGGGTTCGATCACCCTGGCCCATAAGGTCCTGGCCCATCCTCCGGCGGCCGCGCCGACCCTGCCGCCCGGCCAATTCAGACCCACGGCGGACCAGCTGGCCGATCTGAAGATCCAGACCGTCGGGCCCAGCGCCGACGCCGACAGCCTGATCGCGGCCGGCGTGATCGCCGTGGACGAAGACCAGGCCACCCCGCTGCTGCTGCCCTATTCCGGCCAGGTCACCCAAGTGATGGCCCAGCCGGGCCAGCGCGTGGCCAAGGGTCAGCCGCTTCTGACGATCGCCTCGCCCGAGTTCGTCGACGCCCGCAACGGCCTGTTCGCCGCCGCGGCGCAGCATCTGACGGCGGCCGCCCTGTTGCGAACGGCTCAGGACAATGCCCAGCGCCAGGAGGCCATCTACAAGTCGGCCGGCGGCTCGCTGAAAGACTTCCGCCAGGCGCAGACCGACCTGGTCTCCGCCCAGTCGGCCGTGCGAAGCGCTGACGCGGCGCTGGGCGCGGCCCGCGACAAGCTGAGCCTCCTGGGCAAGACGCCGGACGAGATCAGGCGCCTGGAGGCGGCCAAGGAGGTCGCGGGCGTCTACGCCCAGACGACCTTTCACGCCCCTATCGCGGGAACGATCGCGGTTCGTTCGGTCTCGCCAGGTCAATTCGTCTCCGCCGGCGGCGATAAGCCGGTGATGACCATCGCGGACCTGTCTCGCGTCTGGCTCACCACCCAGGTCGAGCAGACGGCCGCCAGCCGCGTCCGAGTCGGCGACGCGGTCGACGTGACGACGCCCGCCTATCCCGGTCGCGTGTTCCACGCCGTGATCGACAATATCGGCGCGGCCCTCGATCCGGCCACGCACCGACTGCCCGTCCGCGCCACCGTCGATAATCGCGACCAGGCGCTGAAGCCGGGCATGTTCGCCAACTTCTCGATCCATGCGCCCAAGGTCGGCTCGGCCATCCTGGTCCCAGCCGCGGCGGTGATCCACGAAGGCGACTCCGCCCGCGTCTGGGTTAAGCGTCCCGACGGCCTGCTGCAGTCCCGTTCGGTGACCACCTCCGAAGGGCCTGACGGATACGAGCGGATCGCGTCCGGTCTCGCGCCCGGTGAGAAGATCGTCACCGCCGGCGCCATCTTCGTGAACGAGGCGGGCTCGGGCCAGTGAATCGCGTTGTAGAGTTCGCGCTGCGTCAGCGCCTGTTGATGATCATGGTGCTGGTCGGCCTGGTGCTGGCCGGCGGCTTCGCGTTCGCGCACCTGAACATCGAAGCCTATCCCGACCCGGTGCCGCCGATGGTCGAGGTCGTGACCCAGAGCCCCGGCGTCTCGGCCGAGGAGATGGAACGCAATATCACCACGCCGATCGAGGTGCAGGTCGCCGGCCTGCCCCACATGACGACGGTGCGGTCGATCTCGCTGTTCGGCCTGTCGGACGTGAAGATCCAGTTCACCTATGACGTGAGCTTCCAGGAAGCCGAACGCATGGTGCTGGGCCGGCTGTCGCAGCTGGGCAACCTGCCCGGCGGCGCCCAGCCGCAGATCTCGCCCACCAGCCCGATCGGCGAAATCTATCGCTATCGCCTGGACGCGCCCGCCGGCTATTCGGTCATGGACCTGAAGACCCTGCAGGACTGGGTCCTGCAGCGCCGCTTCAAGCGCATTCCCGGCGTGATCGACGTCACCGGCTGGGGCGGCAAGCTGCGCACCTACGAGGTCGAGGTCGACAACGACAAGCTGCGCAGCCATGGCGTGACGATCGGCCAGGTCATTCAGGCGATCGGCAAGTCGGACGGCAATGTCGGCGGCCAGACCGTGAACTTCGGGGCCCAGGCCGCCATCGTGCGCGGCGTCGGCCTGATCCAGTCCATGGACCAGATCCGCGACGTCCTGGTCGCGCCCTCGGGCGACACCCCCATCCTGCTGAAGGATGTGGCCACCGTGAAGATCGGCAACCAGCCGCGCCTAGGCATCGCCGGCGAGGGCAAGGACGACGACATCGTCATGGGCATCGTGCTGATGCAGCGCGGCGCTCAGTCCTTGCCGACGATCAAGGCCGTCCAGAAGGAGGTCGAGGCGATCAATTCGGGCAATGTCCTGCCGCCCGGGGTCAAGCTGACGCCGCTCTATGATCGCTCGTCCCTGATCGACGTGACCACCCACACGGTCATGCACAACCTGATCGAAGGGGTGGTGCTGATTTTCCTTCTGCAATGGCTGTTCCTCGGCAACCTGCGCAGCGCCCTGATCGTGGCGACGACCATTCCCTTCGCCCTGGCCTTCGCGGTGCTGATCCTGGTGCTGAAGGGCGAAAGCGCCAATCTGCTGTCGGTCGGCGCCCTGGACTTCGGCCTGGTGGTCGACGCCAGCGTCATCCTGGTCGAGAACATCTTCCGCCACATGGTGGAGCGTTCCGAGCACATCAGCAGCGGCAAGAGCCACGCGACCCAGGCCAGCCGCTTCTCGGCGATCCTGCACGCCTCCAGCGAGGTGAGCCGCGGCATCTTCTTCTCGGCCGCGATCATCATCGCCAGCTTCATTCCGCTGTTCACGCTGAGCGGGGTCGAGGGCCACATCTTCGGTCCAATGGCCGAGACCTACGCCTACGCCATCGCCGGCGGCCTGATCGCCACCTTCACGATCTCGCCGGTGCTGTCGGCCATGCTGCTGCCCGACAAGCTCAGCGAGGTCGAGACCCGGATCGTGCGCGGGCTGCGCCGGATCTACGATCCGATCGCCGCCTTCGCCCTGGCCAACCGTTTCGTGGTGATGGGCGGCGCGGGCGTCCTGTTGGTCACCGCCGTGATCGCCGTGCGCGGCCTGGGCGTGGAATTCCTGCCCCACCTGGAAGAGGGCAACCTCTATATCCGCGCCACCCTGCCCGCCTCGATCTCGCTGGAAGCCGGTCAGCCGACCGTCAACGCCATCCGCAACGTGATCGCCGGCTATCCCGAGGTCGATCGGGTGATCTCCACTCACGGCCGCCCCGACGACGGCACCGACGCCACGGGCTTCTTCAACGCCGAGTACTACACCCCCCTGAAGCCGTTCGACTCCTGGCCGCATGGCATGACCAAGGAAAAGCTGACGGCCGAGCTGCAGAAGCGTCTGAAGGACCGCTTCCCCGGCGTCGACTTCGAGTTCTCGCAATATATCGAGGACAATGTCGACGAGGCCGCCTCGGGCGTGAAGGGCGCCAACTCGGTCAAGATCTTCGGACCGGACCTCAACGTGCTGACGCGCCTGGCCAGCCAGATGCAGGATCAGATGAGCCATGTGCGCGGGATCGCCGACCTTGGCGTGGCCGCCTCGCTGGGCCAGCCCACCGTGCGCATCGAGGTCGATCGCCTGGCCGCCGCGCGCTACGGCCTGACTCCCGACGACGTCAATGGCGTGGTCTCGGCCGCCATCGGCGGACAAAGCCCCGGCGACCTCTATGAGCGCGGCACCGACCGGCACTTCCCGATCGTGCTTCGCCTGCCCGGCGACCAGCGCGGCACCCTGGCGGCGATCCGGCGGATCACCATCGGCGCGCCCACGCCCGACGGCCAAGGCGTCGTCCAGGTGCCGCTGTCCGACGTGGCCAAGGTCAACCTGACCTCCGGCGCCTCGTTCATCTACCGCGAACACCAGGAGCGCTACGTGCCCATCAAGTTCAGCGTGCGCGATCGCGACCTGGGCGGCGCCGTGACCGAGGCTCAGGCCACGATCGCCCGCAAGATCAAGCTGCCGCCGGGCTATCACCTGGAATGGGCCGGCGAGCTCGCGAACCTGAAGAGCGCGGTCGAGCGGCTGGAGATCGTCGTGCCGATCAGCCTGGCCCTGATCCTGATCCTGCTCTACGCCAACTTCACCTCGGTCATCGACACCCTGTTGGCCTTCAGCGCCATCCCGATGGCGATCATCGGCGGGGTGCTGGCGCTCGCGCTGACGGGGACGCCCTTCTCGATCTCGGCCGCCATCGGCTTCGTGGCCCTGTTCGGCATCGCCGTCATGGACGGGATCCTGATGGTGACCATCTTCAACCAGGCGATGGACGACGGCCTGCCCCGCGAGAAGGCGGTCGTCGCCACCGTCAAGAAGGGTATGCGGCCGGTCCTGATGACCTGTCTGGCGGCCGCGATCGGCCTGCTGCCCGCCGCCGTCTCCAACGGCATCGGCAGCCAGGTCCAACGCCCCCTCGCCCTGGTGGTGGTCGGCGGGATGAGCCTGGCGCCGCTGCTGATCCTGGTGGTTCTGCCCGTGCTGATCCTGCGGTTCTCGCGCCATATCGGCGCCAGCGACGAAAAGCGCCGCCAGGCGGCGCCGGAAGCGGAGGCTGGCGCATGATCCGGCGTCTCGTCCCTCTTCTGGCGCTCTGCGCCTCGGCCTGCGCCCTGGGGCCGCGCGACCCGACGCCTAAGGTCACGCCGCCGCCGGCGCCCGACGCCGCGCCGATCCGCCCGCTGGCCGGCCCGGCCCAGGCCTTCTCGGCCGGCGTCGAGCGCCCGGCCGACTGGTGGCGCGCGTTCGGCAACGCCGACCTGAACGCCCTGGTCGATCAGGCCCTGAAGGCCGACAACGACTTGGCCGGCGCCGAGGCGGCCTTGCGCCAGGCCCGGGCCCAGGCCACGGCCGCCACCGGCGCGCTGTGGCCTCAGGTCGATGTCAGCGAACAGAGCCAGAGGGTCAAGGCGCCCCGCGCGCTGTCCAACCCCCTGCCCGATCCCGACCAGTTCCTCTACAGCCTGCATTCGGCTCAGCTCAGCGTCAGCTATCCGCTCGACCTGTTCGGCGCGGCGCGGGAAAAGCGCGTCTCGGCCAAGGCCGCCGCCGAGGTCGCGGCCCAGCGCCTGGTCGCCGCCCGCGCGGCCGTCGCCGGCAACCTGACCCTGGCCGTGATTCAGAACGCGGCGCTGGAAGCCCAGATCGCCGCCGCCGAGCAGTCGATCCGCGACAACCGCGCCCTTCTGGACCTCTTCCAGAAGCGCCAAGCCCTGGGCGACATCGGCGCGGCCGACGTCGCCGCCCAGCAGACGGCCCTGGCCGCCGCCGAGGGCGTGCTGCCGCCGCTGGTCCGCCAGGCCGCGCATCAAAAGGCGCTGATCGCCATCTTCCTGGGCCGCGCGCCCGGCTCGGCCCTGCCGCCCCTGCCCAGCCTGGACGCGCTGGCCCTGCCCGCC
>Ga0209426_1000260_pt1 | contig 69384 bp, 71 predicted proteins | sample Deesub1362B_J571_FD_187697 | JGI IMG/M metagenome (GOLD analysis project Ga0209426, IMG submission 187697) | Deep oceanic, basalt-hosted subsurface ecosystem from Juan de Fuca Ridge flank, Pacific Ocean, CORK Borehole 1362B_J2.571 (SPAdes)... ... | reverse complement strand
GCCCGCCGAGAGGAAGGCGTGGGCCTTGTAGAGCGCGTGGGCGACGATGTGCAGCAGCGCGACCGAATAGGCCCCCAGCCCGCACTCCAGCAGCATGAAGCCCATCTGGGCGATCGTCGAATAGGCCAGGGTGACCTTGACCGAAGTCTGGGTCAGCATGATCAGCGATCCCAGCACCGCGCTGGCCGCGCCGACGGCCGCCAGCAGGCCCAGCGCGGCCGGATGCTCCAGGATGAGCCCGCCGAACCGCAGCACCAGGAAGCCGCCCGCGTTGACCACGCCGGCGTGCAGCAGGGCCGAGACCGGCGTGGGCGTCTCCATCACCTCGAGGATCCAGCCGTGGAACGGGATCTGCGCCGCGCTCAGGATCGCCGCGGTCGCCAGCAGCACGGCGCTCGCGTCCCACGCCACCCCGGCCGCGCCCCGGCCCGCCTCCAGGATCGCGGCGATGTCGCCGCTGCCCGCCGCGCGCCACAGGCCGGCGGCGGCGATGATCAGGGCGGCGTCGGCGAGGCGGCTGAAGAGGAACCGCTTGCGGGCGGCCAGCACGGCGGCCTGGCGGTCGGCCCGGAACAGCAGCAGCCGGTTCACGCACAGGCTGGCGGCGATCCAGCACAGGACCAGCTGGCCCAGATTGCCGGACAGAACCAGGCCCTGCAGCAGGCCCAGGGTCAGGCAGAGCTGGCGAATGAACGCGGGCTGGCGCGGATCGCCGGCCAGGTAGTTGCGGCTGTAGACCACGACCACCAGACCGATGAAGGCCACCAGGCAGGCCAGGGTCGCGCTCAGAGCGTCGATCCGGATCGCCAGGCCCAGCCCCGCCGCGCCGAGCGTCGGCGTCGAGCTCGCGCCCCACGACAGCGCGGCGACCAGGCAGAGACCGGCTACGCCGCAAGAGAGCCAGGCGGCGCCGGGCGAGGTGGCCCGGATGGCCAGAACGCGTTCGGGAACGAGGGCGGCGGCGAGATAGGCGAGCGGCGCGACGGCGGCGAGCCAGGCGATCGAGGTCAAGGGTCGTCTCCAAGGCGAAGGCGACCGTCCACATATGCGGGAACAGACGTTATTTGAAATTCATTGTTTGAACGACATCGTTCGCTTTTATAGAAAAGCAGGATGAGCCAGCTGAACTACAACCATCTGCGCTACTTCTGGGCGGTCGCGCACGAGGGCGGGCTGGCGCGGGCCGCCGAACGGCTGAACGTCGCTCCGTCGGCCCTGTCGGTTCAGCTGCAGAAGCTGGAGCGGCAGGTCGGGCACCCGCTCTTCGATCGCGTCGGCAAGCGGCTGCGCCTGACCGAGGCGGGACGGGTGGCTCTCGACTACGCCGACACGGTGTTCCGCACCGGCGACGAGCTGCTGAATACGCTGCGGGGTCGTCCCGACCTGGACCGCAAGGTGCTGCGGGTCGGCGCGATCCCGACCCTGTCGCGCAACTTCCAGCTGGAGTTTCTTCGCCCCCTGGTCGGGCGGGACGATGTGGAACTGGTCGTGCGGTCGGGCTCGACGCGCGACCTGCTGCAGGATCTCCAGGCCCAGGTCATCGACGTGGTGCTGGCCAACAGCCCGGCGCCTCGGGACGCGCGCTCGGCCCTCCGCAGTCGCCTGCTCGACGAGGAGCCCGTCGCGATCGTCGGCCGTCCGTCCCACGCGCCGTTCCGGTTCCCCGACGACCTCGATGGCGCGCCCATGCTGCTGCCCAGCCTGGACAGCGAGCTTCGCGTCGCCTTCGACCGCCTCACCGATCTGGCGGGCGTGCGGCCGGTGATCATGGCGGAGGTCGACGACATGGCCATGCTCCGGCTGCTGGCGCGCGAACGCCAGGCCTTCGCCCTCGTCCCGCCGATCGTCGTCCGGGACGAGCTGCGGGCCGGCGTGCTGGCGGAGCTGCACCGGGTCGAGGGCCTGGCCGAGCGCTTCTACGCCATCCTGCAGGAAAGGCGGTTCCCCAACCCGCTGGTGGAGCTTCTCCTGCCGTCGGCCCAGGTCGACTGATCGGGACCGGAAACCTATTTCGACTCCGCCCGCCTTGCGAGGCGGCCCGGCGCGCATAATCTTGCCGGGCATGGTTGCGCGCGCCTCCCTCCGTTTTTCCGATGGCGACCGGCTGGAGGTCGGTGGTTGGCCGGTTCGCCTGAAGGTCGATGGGCGCGCCCGGCGGATTTCGCTGCGCGTCGATCGCAGCCGGTCCGAGATCGTCGCCCTGGCGCCGAATCCCAAACGGCTGAACGAGGCCGTCGCCTTCGCCCAGCAGAAATCCGGTTGGATCGCCCAGCAACTGGCGGCCCTGCCCGAGCGGATGAGCCTGGCGCCCGGCGGGATCCTGCGGCTGAACGACCGGCCCTATCGGCTGGAGGTCGGGCCCGGCCGCGCCCGCATCGACGGCGACCGGATCATCGCCCCCGACGACGCCAATTGGGGCCTGAAGGTCATCCGCCTGGCCAAGCGCGAGGCCCTGACCGTGCTGACCGAGCGCACCGCGGTCCACGCCGCCGCCCTGGGGCGGCCTATGCCGTCGGTGGCGGTGGCCGATCCCAAGGCCCGCTGGGGCTCGTGCCGGCCGGCGACGTTCCGCGCCCCGGCGGCCATCCGCTATAGCTGGCGGCTGATCCTGGCCCCCGCGGCGGTGGCCGACTATGTCGCCGCGCATGAATGCGCCCACCTGGTCGAGGCTAATCACGGGCCCAGGTTCTGGGCTCTGTGCGAACGGCTGGCCGGCGATCCCGCGCCGCACCGGGCCTGGCTGCGCGCCCACGCGGCCGAGCTGCACGCGATCGGCGCTTAGCCACGCGCGCGCCGATTTAGGTCCCGAGCTTTGGCGACTTCATCCGCCGCTTGTTGACGTGGTGGCTGGGCGCCTCGGCCTGGATTTCCTCGGGATACTCGCCCTTGAAGTAGAAGCGCTGCCAGGCCTCCTTGGTGGCCTCCGGGTCGCGCTTGAAGATCAGGTTGTTGAACTCGGTCCGCTTCTCGGCCCAGACGTCGTATTGACGGCGCAGCTCGGGGTTGGAGTTCATCGACTTGATCACCGGCTGGAAGGCCTCCATCGGCTTGTCCTGGATCAGCATGATGAAGCAGAAGGTTTCGCCCTTCTCGAACCGGACCGTGCCCGGGCGGGTGAAGATCCAGTTCATCGTGAAGGGGAAGGGCAGCCAGTCGGTCTCGACCACGCCCGCCAGCGGCTGGATGCCGTCCTTGATGTGGTTGGGCGGACCCATGGTCATCAGCGACCAGCCCGGCGGCGTGCGGAACAGATAGCCGGTGTGGAAGGTCACGACCCCCCGGGTGAAGTGCGACTTCACGAAGTCGTTGAAGCCAGGATACGGGTGGTCGGGCTGGAACTTGATGCACTCCTGGTGCGCCCCGCCATCCCAGGTCATCGAGAAGCCGACCGGGCAGAGGATGTCCCAGCCGGTGGTGTTGGCCATGGTCAGCGGCAGGCAGCGATAGGGATGGCGCTCGGCGAAGCGGTCCATCCAGGCGCGCTGCGGCCGTCCGGGCACGATCTCCGGCGGACGGTTCTCGGTGGGATAGCACTCCAGTTCCATGCCGGTCCTTTGCTGGGTTCCTGCCCTTGTCGGTCAGGTCTAGCGCTCGCGGCCTCGCCGCGTCTAGTAGAGCCTCATGAAGACCAGAGCCGACCTCTTCGCCTTTTTCGAGGCCCACGGAATTCAGGCCAGCACCCTCGACCACCCGCCGGTGTTCCGGGTCGAGGAGGGGCTGGAGATCAAGAAGGCCCTGCCCGGCGGCCACACCAAGAACCTGTTCCTCAAGGACGCCAAGGGCCAGCTGTGGCTGATCTCGGCCCTGGGCGAGACGACGATCGACCTGAAGCGGCTGCACCATGTGATCGGCTCGGGCCGGCTGTCGTTTGGTCCCCAGGACATGATGGTCGAGACTTTGGGGGTGACGCCGGGGTCGGTGACGGCCTTCGGACTGATCAACGATACCGAACGACGGGTGCGCTTCGTGCTGGACAAGGCCTTGGCCGATAGCGATCCGGTGAACTTCCACCCGCTGGGCAATGACGCCACCACCGCGATCTCCCAGGCGGACTTCCGACGGTTCCTGGCCGCGCTCGGGGTCGAGCCGCTCATCGTCGACTTCGCCGCCATGAGCGTCGTCTAACGCTCGCGCGTCAAGCGAACCGATCATTGCGCCCGGCCGCGCGAAGGACCATCTTGGCGGCTGAAGCGTTCCTCCTGTCCCGAGTATGAGAGACCCGATGTCCCTGATCGGCGAAAAGCCCGCGAGTCCCGCCAAGAGCGAGCACGTCAAGGACGGCACGGACGCCAGCTTCATGGCCGACGTCATCGAGGCCTCGAAGACCCAGCCCGTCATCGTCGACTTCTGGGCGACCTGGTGCGGCCCCTGCCGTCAGCTGACCCCCACGTTGGAAAAGGTGGTCGGCGCGGCCAAGGGCGCGGTCAAGCTGGTCAAGATCGATGTCGACGCCAATCCGGGCTTCGCGGGCCAGCTGCGCGTGCAGTCGATCCCCACGGTCTACGCCTTCGTGGACGGCCGTCCGGTCGACGCGTTCCAGGGCGCCTTGCCCGAAAGCCAGGTCAAGGCCTTCGTCGAACGGCTGACCGGACCCGCCGGCCCCAGCGCCCTGGACGACCTGATCGCCCTCGGCAAGGAGTCGCTGGAGATCGGCGACATCGGCGGTGCGGCCCAGGCCTTCGCCCAGGCGCTGCAGACCGATCCGACCAATCTCAAGGCCCTGGGCGGCATGGCGCGCGCCTATCTGGCCGGCGGCGATCTGGAAGGCGCGGCCGAGGTGGTGGCCATGGCCCCCGCCGACGCTAAGGACCCCGATCTCGACGCCGTCCGCGCCGCCCTGACCCTGGCGGAGGAGGCCCCGTCCGAGACGGCCGCCTTCGAAAAGCGTCTGGCCGCCGATCCCGACGACCACGAGGCCCGGCTGGAGCTGGCCAAGGCGCTGGCCGGCGCGGGCCGGCTTGGCGAGGCGGCCGACCACCTCCTGACCATTATCGCGCGCGACCGCGCCTGGAACGACGACGCGGCGCGCAAGCAGTTGCTGACGGTCTTCGAGGCGGCGGGTCCGACCTCGGACGTCGCCAAGCAAGGCCGGCGCAAGCTGTCGGCGATCCTGTTCAGCTAGGGAGTTGCCGATGTCGGCGGCCTACCGAAAGATCGGCGACCTGCCGCTGGTGATCCCGGTCTTTCCTCTGGACGGCGCGTTGCTGCTGCCGGGCGGGCAACTGCCGCTCAACATCTTCGAGCCGCGTTATCTGAACATGCTGGACGACGCCATGTCGGGCGAGCGGATCATCGGCATGATCCAGACCCGCCCCGGCGGCGACCATCAGCGGCCCAGCCTGGCGCCGGTCGGCTGCGCCGGCCGCGTGACCAGCTTCGCCGAAACCAGCGACGGCCGCTACCTGATCACCCTGACCGGAGTTTGCCGTTTTAAGGCCGGCGACGAATTGCCCACGCGCACGCCCTATCGCCAGATGCGCGTCGACTTCACGCCCTACGAGGCGGATCTGCGCGAGGAGCCGAGCGGCGCGCGCACGGCCGCCGATATCGACCGGCTGCTCATCGCCCTGCGCCGCTATCTGGACCACCGGGGTCTGGCGATCGACTGGGGCGACGCCGAGAGCGCGCCTTCGGACGCCTTGATCAACAGCCTGGCCATGGCCCTGCCGTTCGATCCCCTGGAAAAGCAGGCTCTGCTGGAGGCCGAGACGATCTTCGAGCGCAAGGCGACCCTGACCGCCCTGCTGGAGATCGACGCGGCCGGCGGCGACGATGACGAACCCACTTCGATCCAGTAGTAAGGCGCGATGACTCAAGCCGCTCCCCCTCCCGTCGACGTCGATCCGCGCCTGCTGGAAGTCCTGGTCTGTCCGGTGACGCGCGGTCCGCTGGACTATGACCGCGCCGCCGGCGAACTGATCAGCCGCGCCGCCAAGCTGGCCTATCCGATCCGCGACGGCGTGCCGATCATGCTGCCGGAAGAGGCGCGGGCGCTGGCTGAATAGCCATTGAATATGCTCCCCCGCGATCTGGGGGAGCCAACCTTACAGAGCCTGGCCGCGCAGCAGCTTGGGCAGGTCGCCGACCCCGCCCCCGGCTTCGTGCATGAAGAACCGCCGGGCCGGCGCGATGCGGTTGACCACCGCCAGTCCGGCGGACCGCGCCGCCCGCAGCAGCGGGTTGTCGTTCGAGAAGATCCGCACGAAGGCGTCGAAAGCGAGAGCGTTGCTGACCGTGTCGAAGCGCCGCCAGCGCGCGTAGCGCTCCAGCACCGCCTCGCCGCCGATGTCCTCGCCGCGGCGGACGGCCTCGACCAGCACCTCGGCCAGCGCCGCGGCGTCCTTGAGGCCCAGGTTCAAGCCCTGTCCGGCGATCGGATGCACGCCGTGAGCGGCGTCGCCGATCAAGGCCAGGCGCGGGGCGACCATGCGCTCGGCCAGCAGCAGCGACAGCGGATAGACGAAGGTCGGTCCCACCACCTCGACCTTGCCCAGGAAGTCGCCGAAGCGGCGCATCAGGTGGGCGTGGAAAACCTCGGGCGCGGCGTGACGCAGAGCCTCGCCGCGCGCGGTGCTCTCGGTCCAGACCAGGCTGGCGCGCTGCTCGGTCAGGGGCAGGATGGCGAAGGGGCCGCTGGGCAGGAAATATTCGTGGGCGACGCCTTCGTGCGGGCGCTCCAGCTTGACCGTGCAGACCACGCCGCTCTGGCCATAGCCCCAGCCGATATGGCCGATGCCGGCCGCTTGGCGCAGGACCGAGCCGCGCCCTTCGGCGCTGACGGCCAGCGGCGCGGTCAGGGCGCGACCGTCGGACAGGATCAGCCGCGCCGCGCCGGGCGTGATCTCCAGGTTCTTGGCGGCCATCGGGGCGATGACCGGTATGTCCTTTTCGATCACCGCTTTGGAAAGGGCGGCGCGGATCTGGCGGTTCTCGATCAGATAGCCCAGAGGCTCGCCATCGATGCGGCCCGAGATTTCGCTGGAGTCGAACCGCAGGAAGGCCGGCGAGGCCAGGCCCGCCGCCGCTCCGGGCGTGCGGCCGTCGGTGACCAGGATCTGCTCGATGCGCTGGGCGTGGGGCGCCAGGGCCTCGCCGGCCCCGATCGCGCGCCACTGGCGGAACGAGGAATAGGCGATGGCCGAGCTGCGTCCGTCGAAGCTCGGCGCCAACTGGGCGTCGAACGGCTGTGGATCGACCAGCAGCGGCTTCAGACCGCCGGAGGCGAGAGCCAGGGCCAGGGTCGCGCCGGCCATGCCGGCGCCGGCGATGATCACATCCGCATCATGGTCGCGCATGGCCGCGATATGGGGCTCGCTTCCCCGCCCTGTCCAGAGCCCGAGGCTACTTATGGCTTTCGGCGTAGGGGGCCTTGGCCTCGCTCTTGATCAGGCCGCGCGTGGCGTCGCCCACGCCGACCAGCACGAACTGCACCGCCAGCGCGCAGAGGATCAGGCCCAGCACGCGGACCACGATGCTCATGCCGATACGGCCCAGCACCTTGCTGATCAGCGGCGCGGCCCAGAAGGCGGCGACGACCACCGCCGAGCAGGCGGCGATCACCGCCACGCCGATCCCCGCGCCCGCCAAGCCCAGGCTCTTGGCCTCGGCGGCATAGATGATCACGGTCGAGATCGCGCCGGGGCCGATCAGCAGCGGCATGGCGAACGGCACGATCAGGCGTTCGAAGCGCTTGCGGGCATAGGCGCGCGGCGACTGGTTCTCCGCGCTCTCGGCGGCGTCGGCGAACATGGTGGTGAAGTCGTCGCGCACCATGTCCAGGCCCAGGATGAACAGGATGATCCCCCCGGCGATCCGGAACGCCTGCATCGAGATGCCGAAGAAGGCCAGCAGCCCCACGCCGGTGAAATAGAAGAAGATCAGGAAGGCCGTCATGAACAGGCCGATATACAGCGCCACCATCCGCCGTCCGGCGGGCGCCGCGCCCAGGGTGGCGGCGGCGAACAGCGGCACGTTGCCGATCGGATCGATCAGCGCGAACAGCGCGACGAAGAAGTTGACGGCGAGTTTGGCCTCGGTCATTCGACGTCCTTACCTTTCAGATCGCGCCCAAGCTTGCCCTTCCTAGGGCGACTGATGGCGCGCGCCAACCCCCGGGGACCAGACCATGACCGCCGACCCGCGCCTGATCGTGCCGCTCGACCTGCCGACCGTCGACGAAGCCCGCGACATGGTTGAGCGTCTGGGCGACGCGGTGTCGTTCTACAAGATCGGCCTGGAACTGCTGGCCAGCGACGGCATGACCCTGGCGCGCGAACTGAAGACCAGCGGCAAGTCGATCTTCCTGGACTGGAAGCTGCACGACATCGGCGCCACGGTCGAGCGCTCGGCCCGGGTGCTGGCCCAGAGCGGCTGCGACCTGCTGACCGTCCACGCCGAGCCCCAGGTGATGAAGGCCGCGGTTCAGGCGCGCGGTGCGTCGTCCCTGAAGATCCTGGCGGTGACCGTGCTGACCAGCCTGACCGACGCCGACCTGATCGAGATGGGTTACGCCTTCGGAGCCCGGGACCTCGTGGAGCGCCGCGTGCGCCAGGCGCTGGAGTGCGGCGTCGACGGCATCGTCTCGTCCCCCCACGAGGCCGCGCTGGCCCGCGAGATCGCCACGGCGGTTGGCCGTCCGGACTTCCTGATCGTCACCCCGGGCGTGCGCCCCTTCTGGGCGGCCAAGAACGACCAGGCCCGCGCCGCCACGCCCGAGGCCGCCCTCCGCGCCGGCGCCAGCCATCTGGTCTGCGGCCGCCCGATCACGGCGGCCAACGACCCCCGCGAGGCGGCGCTGAAGGTCGCGGCGGAGATGGCGGGGGTTTGAGGCTTGAACGTCCTCTTCGTCTGCAGCCAGAACAAGCTCCGCAGCCCGACCGCGGAGCAGGTGTTCGCCAACTGGCCGGGCGTCGAGGTTAGCTCGGCGGGCCTCGACGATGGCTGCGGCAATCCGGTGACGCCAGAAGCGCTTGAATGGGCCGACCTGGTGCTGGTCATGGAGCAGGCGCACCGCAACAAGCTCTCCCGTCGCTTCAAGCCGCACCTGAAAAGCGCGCGCGTGGCCGTGCTCGGCATTCCCGACGACTACGAATTCATGGATCCGGACCTAGATGTGAGCTCTCAATAGGTTGTCCATCCGGTCCTCTCCCGAGACTCTGTCGCTTCGCAACCACAGCTTCTCGGGTCCGGACCGGATGGACAACCTATTGAGAGCTCACATCTAGTGCGGCTACTGGAGGCGAAGGTCCCGCCGTTCCTGCGTCGGTAGTCCAACGCCTCGCGCGGCGTGGGCCTACTTAACCACCATCGCCACGCCGCGCGCCCGAGGATCGGCCTCGGGAACCGGCTTGCCGTCGATCACCTGGATCGCCTCGATGTCGCCGATGCCGGGGTACTCGACGAGGCGATAGCCCGAACGCTCCAGGGCGCTCTTCGTCTCGGGCGCCGGCGGGGCGAAGCGTTCGGTGAAGATCGTGTTCTCGGGCAGCAGTTGATGGTGGAAGCGCATCTGTTTTTGCGCGGCCTTCAGGGACAGGTTGAAGTCGTAGACATCGGCCAGGACCTGGAACACCGAGGTGAAGATGGTCGAGCCGCCAGGGGTGCCTATCACCATGGCCGCCCGGCCGTTCTTGGTCAGGATCGTCGGGGTCATCGAGGACAGCGGCCGCTTGCCCGGGCCGATGGCGTTGGCGCTGCCGCCCACCACCCCGAACATGTTGGGCGCGCCGGGCTTGGCCGAGAAATCGTCCATCTCGTCGTTGAGCAGGAAGCCGGCCCCCTCGACCACCACGCCCGAGCCGAACCAGCCGTTCAGGGTGTAGGTGTTGGAGACCGCGTTGCCCCACTTGTCGACGATCGAGAAGTGGGTGGTCTGCGGCTTCTCCAGGCCCGGCTGAACCGCCTTGGTCGGCGAAGGCTTGTCCGGGTCGATCTCCTTGGCGCGCCTGGCGACATAGGCCGGGTCGATCAGGTTCGAGACCGGGACCTTCACGAAGTCGGGGTCGCCCAGATATTCGGCGCGGTCGGCGAAGACGCGCTTTTCGATCTCCGAGACCAGATGGACATAGGGCGCGCCGTTCAGGGCCTTGCCCTTGAAGAGCGGCGCGGCGTCCTGCTTCATTAGGAGCATCTGCATCAGCGCGATCCCGCCCGAGCTGGGCGGCGGGGCGGTGATCACCCGATATCCGCGCCAGTCGGCGGTCACCGGCGCGCGCCAGACGGCCTTGTAGTTCGCCAGGTCGCTCTTGGTGATCAGGCCCTTCTGGGCGCCGCGCCCCATCTGGGCGACGATCAGGTCCGCGGTCTCGCCTTCGTAGAACGCCTTGTCGCCGCCCTTGGCGATGCGCTCCAGGACCGCCGCCAGCGCCGGCTGCCGGAAGATCGTCCCGGCCTTCATCGGACCAAAGTGGGCGCGGAAGTTGGTGGCCGAGAAACGCGCGGGAACCTCGTTGTCCAGCATCCCCGCGAACTGCGCGTTGACCTCGAATCCGTCGCGCGCGTAGCGGATGGCTGGGGCCAGGACCCGCGCCCAGGGCAGCTTGCCGAACCGCTTGTGGGCCATGGCCATGCCGCGCACCGTGCCGGGCGTGGCGACCGCCAGATTGCCGAACAGCGACAGGCCCGGAACCGGCTCGCCGTCCTTGCCCAGGTACATGTCGGCCGAGGCCGCCGCCGGCGCGGTCTCGCGATAGTCCAGGAAGTAGGGCTTGCCGCCGACATACAGGGTCATGAACCCGCCGCCGCCCAGATTGCCGGCCTCGGGATAGGTGACCGCCAGGGCGAAGGCCGTGGCCACCGCCGCGTCCACCGCGTTGCCGCCCGCCTTCAGGATCTCCCGCGCCGCCAGGGCTCCGAACCGGTCGGGCGCGGCCACGGCGCCGGCGGAAAGGGCGCGGGTCGAGGCCGCCGAGGCCTTGGGCGCCGCCTCGGCGGCCGGCGTGGTCAGCAGCAGGGCGACCGCGGCGGTCGCGACAACACGGGTAAGCAGGCGCAAGATGGAGCCTCCAAGGCGGGCGGTCACGTTATCCGCGAAAGCCCGCCGGCTCCAAGGCCTTGAGCATCTCACGCTCTAAACATTTGATTTAGAGCCTTTAGCCTGAGATCGATTCCGATTTCAGGCTAAAGGCTCTAGACGGCGTCCTCCAGCGAGAACCGATCCGCGCCCTCGTCATAGGAGAAGGCCTCGGCGTAGCGGCTCCAGTTGGTCACCGCCCGCAGGGTCTGGTCGGCGTAGTCGGAGGACATGAAGTCCTCCAGCTCGTCCCGGAAGCGGCTGGCCGGCGCCATGTGGCTGGGGCGATCGTCCAGCACGCGGCGCACGTGGGCCGCCAGCGGAACGTGGGCCAGCAGTTGCTGGGCGAAGATCGACTTGCGCGCGTCGACGTCGGCCTCGGCGTAGCGGCGGGCCGTCGGGGTCAGCACCAGGTCGCCCTCGCGCATCTCGGCCAGGCGCAGCAGCTGCAGGGTCTCGGCGATGGGGAACAGCTCGTCGGCCTCGTACTGCAGGTCCTGGGCGAGGTCCGACATCGGCGCGCGGCCGTCGAAGGGGTCGGCGTGCACCGTCTCGATCAAGCCGGCCATGACGTTGGTCGAGACGCGCGGCAGCACCATGCCCAGGCCCATGCCGGGGAACACGCCGTCGCGGGCGGCCGGCGCCTGGTCGGGACGGGTCATCTGGGCGTAGATCCGCTCGACCAGATCGCGGAAGGCCGGGTCCTGGCGGTTGCGCGGCTGGGGCAGGTCGACCTTGATCGTCGACACCACGCGGCCCGGATTGGACGAGAACACCAGGATGCGGTCGCACATCAGCACCGCCTCCTCGATGTTGTGGGTGACCATCAGGATCGACTTGATCGGCATCCGGCCTTCGCTCCAGAGGTCGAGAAGGTCGGTGCGCAGGGTCTCGGCGGTCAGCACGTCCAGGGCCGAGAACGGCTCGTCCATCAGCAGGATCGACGGATCGACCACCAGGGCGCGGGCCAGGCCCACGCGCTGGCGCATCCCGCCCGACAGCTCCTTGGGATAGGCGTTCTCGAAGCCGTCGAGACCGATCAGGTCGATGGCGGCCAGGGCGCGCTTGCGGCGCTGGTCCGGCCGAACGCCCTTGGCCTCCAGCCCGACCTCGACGTTCTGCAGCACGGTCAGCCACGGAAACAGCGCGAAGCTCTGGAACACCATGCTGACGGTGGTCGGACCCTCGGGGCGGGGCGGGAAGACGATCTGGCCGGCGGTCGGCTTGATTAGGCCGGCGATCGAGCGCAGCAGGGTCGACTTGCCCGAGCCCGAGCGGCCCAGCAGGCCAACGATCTCGTTCTCGTTCAGGGTCAGGTCGACATTGTCGAGCACCAGCAGGTTCGCGCCCTCGGCCTTGCCGTAGAGGTGGCGGACGGCCTTGGCTTCGACGAGCGGGGCTTGGACGGGGGTCATGCAGGTCATGGGAAAGCTCTCCCTTAAGCCAGGCGGAGACGGCGTTCGGCGTAGCGGTACATCGGCCGCCACAGCGTGCGATTGAAGGCGATGACGAAGACGGACATGACCGCCACGCCCAGGGCGACGCGGGCGCTGTCGCCGGCGGCCGTGGCCTTGGCGATGTAGCTGCCCAGGCCGGCGGCCTCGAGGTGCTCGTGACCCCAGCTCACGGCTTCGGCCACGATGCTGGCGTTCCACGATCCGCCCGAGGCGGTCAGGGCGCCGGTCACGTAGTAGGGGAAGATCCCCGGGATCGCGACCTGCCGCCACCACTGCCAGCCCTTGAGGCCGAACATGCCGGCGGCTTCCTTGAGGTCGCTGGGAATGGCGCTGGCCCCGGCGATGACGTTGAACAGGATGTACCACTGGGTGCCGAACACCATCAGTGGCGAGAGCCAGATGTTGGGGTTCAGGCGAAGGGCGACGATCGTCGCCACCGCGAACGGGAACATCACATTGGCCGGGAAGGCCGCCAGGAACTGGGCGATCGGCTGCAGGCGTTCGGCCCAGGCCGGGCGCAGGCCGATCCAGACGCCGATCGGCACCCAGATCAGGCTGGCCAGGGCGATCAGCACGACCACCCGCAGCAGGGTCGCCAGGCCCAGCAGCGACACCTCGCCGACGTCGCCGAAGGTCAGGCGGGCGCTGAGGAACGACCAGAGCAGCCAGACGCCGCCCGCCAGGGTGACGGCGACCAATGTCAGCCACAGCAGGTCCATCACCCGGCCCAGGGCGGGATGCGGCTTGGGCAGGCGCACCGCCGGCAGCCGGACGGGCGGCAGGGCGGCGGTCGCGCGCGACAGGCCCGTCAGCGGCTTGGCCAGGGTCTGGCTCAGCGATCGGGTCCAGGCCGCCCGGCGCAGCAGGTCATAGAGCCACGAGGCGGGACGCTGCTGGCTGGCGGTCTGCTCGAAGCGGAACTTGTCGGCCCAGGCCACGACCGGGCGGAAGACCAGTTGGTCGTAAAGCACGATGATCACGGCCATCGCCCCGACGCCGACCGCCACGGCCTTCATGTCCTGACGGGCGATGGCGACCGACAGCCACGACCCGATGCCGGGCAGGGTGACGGTGGTGTCGCCGACGGTGATGGCCTCTGACGCCACGACGAAGAACCAGCCGCCGGACATCGACATCATCACGTTCCACACCAGGCTGGGCGTGGCGAACGGCAGCTCCAGCCGGGTGAAGCGCCGCCAGGGCGAGAAGCCGAACTGGCGGCTGACCTCGTCCAGGTCGGCCGGGATGGTGCGCAGCGACTGGTAGAAGCTGAAGGCCATGTTCCAGGCCTGGCTGGTGAAGATGGCGAAGATCGCCGCGCACTCCACGCCCAGCTGGCGGCCCGGGAACAGCCCCATGAAGAAGGTGACCGTGAAGGTCAGGAAGCCCAGCACCGGCACCGACTGCAGGATGTCCAGCGCCGGCACGATCAGGAGCTCGGCCTTGCGGCTCTTGGCGGCCAGGGTGGCGACCGTGAACGTGAAGATCAGCGAGGCGCCCAGGGCCAGGAACATGCGGAGCGTCGTGCGCAGGGCGTATTCGGGCAGGCGGGCCGGATCCAGCGTCACCGGCGTGGCGTGCAGGGCCGCCAGCGGCTGGCTCATGTCCTCCGCGCCGCGCACCACCAGGACGGCGCAGGCGGCCAGCAGCAGGAACGCGACCAGATCCGCCCACTTGGGGACGGTCCCGGTGTTCAGAAACCGCGCGATCGGGCGCGTGGCCTTGAGGTCTCCGGAGAGGAAAACCATGGGGCTTCACCTTGTGACTATGGCCGCGACCGGCCGCCAGCAAGGAGCCCTCTAAACCCCTAGCGTGACGCCTTTCGCGGCGTGATGGATCGACTGATACTGTCGCTGGGCATGGGGTTTTGGGTTTCCGTTGGGCGCGCTCCGCCGCATCGCGGCCTTGAGCGCGGCGGCGAAATGCGCCTGTCGAACGCGGTTGTCAAGCTGGTCTAACGGTGAGCAGCGAAACGCCGCCGGATCGGGCGCGCGCGGCTCAGAAATCGACCGCGACGCCCTTCTTTTCCCAGTCGCCGAAGCGGGTCGGCTCGGGGCCGTCGCGACCGCCCTGCTCGGTCGGCAGGTCAAGCGCCTGTTGGGCGGCGCGGCGGGCGGCGGCTTCCTCCAGCGCGCGGCGGGCGGCGGGGGACAATTCCTTGTCGGGCGCCGCGCCGGGCGGCAGGTCGGAAGGCTCGGACATGGCGCGATTCTAGCATTTTCCGTCCCGCGCGCCTCGCGATTTTTCCGAGAAGACGCTTGCGCTCGCCCTGGCCTTTGAGGCACGGCGAGGAGGTGACTCAAGAACTCAACGACGGTCTCCCCGCCCGGGAGGCCGCTCTGAACCTTATCGAGGCGGCGCTCTCGCGTCGCGGCGGCATCGACGAGGCCACGTCGGCCAACGGCTTCCGGTTCCTGGAACCGCGCGAGCGCGCGTTCGCCCGCGCCCTGGCCATGGCCGTGCTGCGCCATCTTGGACCCATAGATCGCGCCCTGTCGGCCCGTCTGCAGAAGGCGCCGCCGGATCGGGTGATGCACCTGCTGCGCCTGGGCGCGGCCCAGGCCTTCCACCTGGATGTCCCCGCCTTCGCCGCCGTGGCCACCTCGGTGGAGCTGGCCGGCGCGCACAAGACCAGCCGTCCGTTCAAGGGTCTGGTCAACGCGGTGCTGCGCGGCCTGCTGCGCGACGGCGAGCCGGCCGACGATCCGTCCCTTTTGGCGCCCCCCTGGCTCTATTCGCGTTGGATCGCCGCGTTCGGCGAGGCCACGGCCCGCGAGATCGCCGCCCAGATCGCCCTAGAGCCCGCCACCGACCTCTCGCTGAAGCCGGGCGCGGATGCCTCCGCCCTCGCCGAAGCCTTGGAGGCCGAGACGCTCGACGGCGGCTCGCTGCGCCTGCGCCGCAAGGGCGACGTGGCCGGCTGGCCGGGCTTCGAGGACGGGAGCTGGTGGGTGCAGGACGCCGCCGCCGCCATCCCCGCGCGCTTGCTCGGCGTCAAGCCGGGCGACGCGGTGCTGGACCTCTGCGCCGCGCCTGGCGGCAAGACCCTGCAGCTGGCCGGCGCCGGCGCCGACGTCGTGGCCCTGGACCGTTCGGCCGCGCGGCTCAAGCGCTTGGAAGAGAACCTGGTCCGCACGGGACTCTCGGCCGAGACGGTCGTCGCCGACGCGGCGGTCTGGGACGACGCGCGGACCTTCGACGCCATCCTGCTGGACGCGCCGTGCAGCGCCACCGGCACCTTCCGCCGCCATCCGGACGTGCTGTGGGCCGCCCGGCCCGGCGACGTGGCCAGTCTCGCGGCCGTCCAGGCTCGCATCCTCGACGCCGCCGCCGGCCGCCTGAAGCCCGGCGCTCGCCTGGTCTATTGTGTCTGTTCGCTGGAGCCCGAGGAGGGCGAGGCCCAGGTCGAGGCGTTCCTGGCCCGCCGCCAGGACATGGCGCTGGACCCAATCGCGGCCGGCGAGGGCGGGGCGCCCGCCGCCAGCCTGACCGCCCGGGGAACCCTACGCCTGCTGCCGCACCAGCGCGACGGGGGCCAGGACGGCTTCTTCGCCGCGCGATTCCGCAAGCTCTAAGGGCTGACAGAGCGGCGCGACGCGGTTATCCCAGACCCATGACCGCGCCGATCATCGCCCCCTCGATCCTCGCCTCCGACTTCGCCAAGCTGGGCGAGGAAGTCGCCGCCATCGAGGCGGCCGGCGCCGACTGGGTGCATGTCGACGTGATGGACGGCCATTTCGTGCCCAACATCACGCTCGGCCCCGACATCGTCAAAGCCATCCGGCCGCACGCCAAGATCCCGTTCGACGTGCACCTGATGATCAGCCCCGCCGACCCCTATCTGGAGGCGTTCCGCGCCGCCGGGGCCGACATCATCAGCATCCACCCCGAGGCCGGGCCGCATCTGCATCGCAGCCTCAAGCGCATCCGGGAGCTGGGCGCCAAGGCCGGGGTGGTGTTCAACCCCTCGACGGGCGTCGACCACGTGGAGTGGATCCTGGAGGACGTCGACCTGCTGCTGGTCATGTCGGTCAATCCCGGCTTCGGCGGCCAGAGCTTCATCCCCGGCCAGCTGCGCAAGGTCGAAGCGCTGCGCAAGCTGGTCGACAAGGCCGGCCTTCCGATCGTCATCGAGGTCGACGGCGGCGTCACCCCGGTCACCGCGCCGCAATGCGTGGCCGCGGGAGCCACCGCCCTGGTCGCCGGTTCGGCGGTGTTCAAGGGCGGTCCCGGCGCCTATGCCGACAACATCCGCGCGTTGAAGGGCGGCTGATCCCCCGCCATGGCCGTCAAGCGTCCCGCCAACGGCTTGAAATTTCCCGCGCCCTTCTTGGCGTCAAGAAGGCGCGGCGGCGTCCTGTGGAAGGCCGTCGGGGCCGAGGTCGCCAGCCATGTCGAGCGCGAGTGGTTCGGCTCCGGTCCCCATCGCCTGATCCTGGCCTTTCCGCGTCCGGAGGGCCTGGCCGCGCGCCCGCACGATCCGCGCCCGACCGATCCCGCCCGGGGCCTGAAGATCCTGTCCGGAACCCTGGCCCTGGACGGCGGGACCGTGCGGATCGGCGCGGACGGCGACCCGTTCGACACCGCCAGCCCGTCGCGCCGTTTCGCCGTCGCCCTGCACCGCTTCGACTGGCTGCCCGACCTGATCGCCGCCGGCGCGGACGGCGCGCGCCGGGCCTTGCGCCTCATCGACGACTGGCGACGGGTGTTCGGCAAGTGGAACGCCTTTTCGTGGTCGGCCGAGTGTCTGGAGCGACGGGTCTTCCACCTGGCCTGCGCGGCCAAGTCCCTGGCCCAGGAAGGCAGCGACGCCGAGATCGCCGATCTCCTGATGGACCTCGCCCGCCAGGGGCGCCACCTGATCGAGATCGCCAAGTCCCCCGAGCGCGTGCTGGAGCGCGCCGTCGTCGCCGCCCTGGCCGGCTGCGTCCTGGCCGGCAAGCCCGGGGAGCGGCTGATCGACAAGGGGCTGAAGGTTGTCGCCCGCCATATCGATCTTATGGTGCTGCCCGACGGCGGTCACGCCACCCGGTCGCCCGAAGCGGGCGTGGAGTTGCTGTTCGACCTGCTGACCCTGGACGACGCCCTGGGCCAGCGCGGCCGGCCGAGCCCCGAGGCCCTGTCGCGCGCGATCGACCGCCTGTCGACGGCCGCGCGATTCTTCACCCTGGGCGATGGTCATCTGGCCGCCTTCCATGGGGGCGAGGCGATCGAGCAACGGCGCATCGCCGCCGCCCTGGCCCATGACGACGCCGGCCCGCGTCCGCTGAACGTCGCCCCGCACAGCGGCTATCACAAGATGATCGGCGGCAGCCTGGAGGTCATCGCCGACGCTGGCCGCCCGCCGCTGGGGCCGTTGAGCGTCGCGGCCTGCGCCCAGCCGGCCGCCGTCGAGATCGTCTGCGCCAAGGATCGCCTGATCACCAGCTGCGGCTGGAGCCCCGAGGCCGCCGGCGCCCACGCCTTCCGACTGTCCGACGCGGCCTCCACCGTCTCGGTCGGCGACGGCTCGGCCGGGCGGCCGCTGTCGGGCTTTCGCGCGCGGACGCTGGGCCCGTGGCTGGTCGACGGCGCGACCAAGGTCGAGGCCAAGCGCCACGATGACGTCGGCGGCGTCTGGCTGGACATCGTCCACGACGGCTGGCGCCATGTGGGCCTCACCCACGCCCGCCGGCTGTTTCTCGACGCGGTCAATGACGAACTGCGCGGCGAGGACAGTCTGGTCCCCTTGGCCGCCGACCCGGGCGCGGCTCAAGGTCCCCGCCGCTATCTGCCCTTCGCGGTGCGCTTCCACCTTCACCCCGAGGCCCGCGCCTCGATCGCCCGCGATGGCCGGAGCGTGCTGATCCGAGGGCCCAACAACATCGGCTGGTGGCTGCGCAACGACGCCGTCGATGTCGAGATCGCCCCGTCGGCCCACTTCGACCACGGCCTGGCGCGCAAGGCCGGCCAGATCGTGCTGAAGAGCCAGGCCAGGCCCGAGGTCGGGGCCAAGATCCGCTGGAAGCTGACCCGGGCGGAGGGGTAGGCGGCGGAGGCCAAGCGACGGCGCCGCGGCGAAACTCGATCCGTTTTCAGACGAAAGCCGTTTCATCCTGTCCTGAAAGCGCCTAGGTAAGCCTCAACCTGAGCATAACCTTCCCAGGGACGAGACCGATGGACGACGCGGGCGCCAGCTTGCAGGCGACGATGACGGGGATGGGCCGGACGGCTCGCGAGGGCGCGCGCGCGCTCCGCCTCGCCACGCCAGAGCAGCGCACCGCCGCCATCCAGGCCATGGCCGCCGCGATCCGCGAGGACGCCGCCGCCATCCTGGCCGCCAACGCCCAGGACCTGGCCCGGGCCGGCGCCAACGGCCTGACCGCTCCGATGCGCGAGCGGCTGCTGCTCGACGCGGCGCGGCTGGAGGGCGTCGCCGCCGGCGTGGAGGCCGTCGCGGCCATTCCCGACCCCCTTGGCGTGTCCACCGCCCGCTGGACCCGGCCCAACGGCCTGGACATCAGCCGCGTGCGCACGCCGATCGGCGTGATCGCCATGATCTACGAGAGCCGTCCCAACGTGACGGCCGACGCCGCGGCGCTGTGCGTGCGCTCGGGCAACGCGGTGATCCTGCGCGGCGGTTCGGAGTGCCTCCATTCCAACCTCGCGATCCACGCGGCGATCGCGCGGGGCCTGGAGGCCGCCGGCCTGCCCGCCGCCGCGGTCCAGATCGTCAGGACGCCCGACCGGGCCGCCGTCGGCATGATCCTGGCGGGGCTGGACAAGGCGATCGATCTGATCATCCCGCGCGGCGGCAAGAGTCTGGTCGCCCGCGTCCAGGCCGAGGCCCGCGCCCCGGTACTGGGCCACTTGGAAGGCCTGAACCACGTCTTCGTCCATGCCGGCGCCGACGTGAAGAAGGCCGTCGACATCGTGCTGAACGCCAAGATGCGCCGCGTGTCGGTGTGCGGCGCGGCCGAGACCCTGCTGATCGACAAGGCGGCCGCCGAGCGGCTGCTGCCGCCGATCGCCGACGCCCTGATCCAGGCCGGCTGCGAGCTGCGCGGCGACGCCGCCGCCCGGGCCATCGAGCCCGACATGAAGAAGGCCAGCCCCGAGGACTGGGTCACCGAATATCTGGCGCCGATCCTGGCCGTCGCGGTGGTCGACGGCGTCGAGGGCGCGGCCAGGCACATCGCCGCCCATGGCTCGGGTCACACCGACGCGATCGTCACCGAGGATGCGAGCGCGGCGGACGCCTTCGTGGCGGCGGTCGACAGCGCCATCGTGCTGGTCAACGCCTCGACCCAGTTCGCCGACGGCGGCGAGTTCGGCTTCGGGGCCGAGATCGGCATCGCCACCGACAAGCTACATGCCCGCGGCCCGGTTGGGGCCGAGCAACTGACGACGTTCAAATATGTGGTTCGCGGGACCGGCCAGACTCGTCCCTGAGGCCGGCCGGTCCCAAGCGCAGCGCCTCGGCTTCCACCTGGAGCCGGGGATGCGCGTGGGCCTGTTCGGCGGCAGCTTCAACCCGGCGCACGAGGGGCACGCCCACGTGGCCGAAACGGCCATGCGCCGTCTGGAGCTGGACCGTGTCATCTGGCTGGTCTCTCCGCAAAACCCGCTGAAGTCCTCGCACGAGACCCGGCCCCTGGCCGAGCGCGTGGCCGGCGCTCGTCGCTGGGCGCGCGGCTCGGGCATGATCGTCTCCGACGCCGAGACGCGGATGGGCTCGCGATACACGATCGACACGCTGCGCGTGCTGCGGGCCCGCCATCCCGGCGTCAAGTTCGTCTGGGTCATGGGCGCCGACAGCCTGGCCACCTTCCACCGCTGGCGCGGCTGGACCCAGATCATGCGCGAAGTGCCCGTGGCGGTGATCTCGCGTCCCTGGATCGCCCTGAAGGCCCGCACGGCGCCGGCCGCCCGACGCTTCGCCTTCGCCCGCTGGCCGGCCAGCGCCGCCGCCCGCTTGCCGGACGCCACCGCTCCGGCCTGGGTCTATCTGACGGGGCCGCTGAACTTCGCCTCCTCGACGGCGATGCGCGCGCGACAGAAGGGCGGCTGACGGCGTTTGTCCATCACCCCTCACGTTTCGCGCAATTCCGTGCTATGGAAGATATCCACAGCGACCCCATAAGGAGCAATCCGCTGCGTAGCGACCCCGCGCACAGTGCGCACGAAGGCCCGGCCGGCGCCGAGTCCTCGACTGAATCTCATGGCCAGAGTCCGGCCTTCGACATCAAGGCGCTGGAGCGCCTGATCCTGGAGCGTCTCGACGACGACAAGGCCCAGGACATCGTCCACATCGACCTGACGGACAAAAGCTCGGTCGCCGACAGCCTGATCGTGGCGTCGGGCCGTTCGCACCGTCACGTCGGCGCCTTGGCCGACCACATCCTGCGGGCCCTGAAGGACAGCGGCTTCGGCAAGGCGCGGGTCGAAGGCCTGCCGCACTGCGACTGGGTGCTGATCGACGCCGGCGACGTGGTCATCCACCTGTTCCGTCCCGAAGTGCGCAGCTTCTACAACATCGAGAAGATCTGGGCGGTCGACGCCCCGCACCGCACGGCGGCGAACTGATCTTTCGCGCCCCAAACCGCTTGTCCTCGCTTTCGCGGGGATGAGCGGGGTTGGAGGGGCTGTTCCATGAAAATCACCATCCTCACCGTCGGGAAGCTGGGCCGCATGGTCGAGGCGCAACTGGCCCTGGACTACGCGTCCCGCGCCACCGCCTCGGGCCGCGCCCTGGCCCTGGGCCCGGTCGAGATCCTGGAGGTCGAGGCCCGCAAGCCCGGCAAGGCCGCCGAGGCCGAGGTGCTGCGCCCGCACCTGGAGGGCGCCTATGTCATCGCCTGTGACGAGCATGGCAAGGTTCGACCAAGCCGGGCGTTCGCCGAGCATCTGGGACGGCTGCGCGACGATGGCGCGCGTCGCGTGGTCTTTCTGATCGGCGGCGCCGATGGCCTTGACCCCTCGATCCTGTCCAGCGCCAACGAGACCATGGCCTTCGGGCCCCAGACCTGGCCCCACGCCCTGGCGCGGGCGATGCTGGCCGAGCAGATCTATCGCGCCGTCACCATCCTGTCGGGCTCGCCCTATCACCGCGATTAGGGCTAGAGCCCTTAGCCTGAAATCGGAATCGATTGCAGGCGTCAAAAAGGCTCTAAATCAAATGTTTAGAGCGTGAGATAAGCGGAAACCGGTTCCCACTTTCAGCCTCACGCTCTAGAGAAACGGCGATGCCTCGCTCGCGACTCGTCATCGCCGCCTGCCTGCTCGCCGTGGCCGTTCCCACGGCCGTGGTCGGCTTGCAGCGCGCCGACAAGGCGGTCCAGAGCCAGGACGCCAAGGACCGCCAGACCGTCGCCGACACGCGCCGCGAGATCGAGGACCTGCGCGCCGAGCTGGACCGGCTGGAGCACGCGCGTCTGGCCGCCGGCGTCGATGTCGACGCCAAGCGCGCTCGCCTGGAGGCGCTGAACGCCCGGGAGCGCGCGATCCTGGCCGACCTGGGGACCAATCGTCAGCGCCTGTCGCTGCTGCTGTCGGCCCTACAGCTGTTCCGCCGCGATCCGCCGCCGGCCCTGCTGGTCTCGCCGGGAAGTGCCCGCGACGCGGTGCGGGCCGCGATCCTGATCCGCGCCATGACCCCCGAGCTGCAGAGCCGGGCCGACGCCTACGCCCGCCAGGCGGCCGCCGTCGGGACCTTGCGCCGCGAAGCCGCCGCCGCCTCGGCCGAGCTTTTCACGGCCGAGAGTCAGGTCGCCGACCGCAAGGGCGAGATCGAGCGGCTGATCGTCGAGAAAACGGCGCTGGAGCGCGCCTACGCCCAGGACAGCCTGTCGCGCGAGAGCGAACTGAAGACCCTGGGCGTGCTGACCGACGGCTTGGGCAAGGTCGAGCCGACCGGGCCGCTGACCCTGCGCTCGCCGGTCGCCGGCGCCATCGTCCGCCGGTTTGGCCAGGACATGCCGACGGGGGGCAAGTCGCCCGGCCTTTCGATTCGCGCCGACAAGGGTCAGGCCATCGTCGCGCCCGCCGCCGGCACGGTGGAGTACGCCGGCGCCCTGAACGGTTGGGGCGGCGTGGTCATTCTGCGCTCACAGGGCGCCTATCACGTGGTCCTTGCCGGGCTGGATCAAATCTCGGCGTCGCCCGGACAATCTGTCGCGGCGGGGGTTCCGATCGGCAAGATGCCCGATCATGTATCCTCCGATCCGGAGCTCTATATGGAGGTCCGCGAAAACGGCGAACCGGCGGATCCGGAGCGCTGGCTGAAACAGGAGTCGCGGTAGCCGGGTTTTTCGGTAATGCTTGGCCGCAATTATACCTCCGATCCCTGACAGGATTGGACGAAGCTAACAACGGTTGCGGCGCCGCGCGTCGCGTAGGGAGCCTTCTGGGCCTTAATGCGCAAGTACCTGCTCATCGGCGTTTCCGCCTTCGTCCTCGGCGCGGGGGCCATGGCCTATGTCAGCCCCATCGCCCAGGCCAACAACGCGCCCAAGGCCAAGACCTACAAGATGCTCGAACTGTTCGGCGACGTGCTGGGCACGGTCGAGGACCAGTACGTCACCGAGGTCGACGACAAGAAGCTGATCGAGGCGGCGCTGGACGGGATGCTGACCAGCCTCGACCCGCACTCGGGCTATCTGGCGCCCGACGCCTATGAGGACATGCAGGACACCACGCGCGGCGAATATGGCGGTCTCGGCATCGAGGTCACCAGCGAGGACGGCGTGGTCAAGGTCATCTCGCCGATGGACGGCACCCCGGCGGCCCGCGCGGGTATTCAGGCCGGCGACTACATCACGGCCGTCAACGGCCAGAGCGTCCTTGGCCTGACCGTCAACGAGGCGGTCAAGCAGATGCGCGGCGCGCCCGGCGAGGCCGTCACCCTGACGATCGCCCGCGACAAGACCGATCCTTTCGACGTCAAGCTGATCCGCGAGGTCATCAAGCCCAAGGCCACCATCGCCCGCATGGAAGGCGACTATGGCTATGTCCGTCTGCCCGGGTTCAACGAGAAGGCCACCGAGGCGCTGATCGCGTCGATCAACGACCTGAAGGCCAAGAACCCGCACATGAAGGGTCTGATCTTCGACCTGCGCAACAACCCCGGCGGTCTGCTGGATCAGGCGGTCGGCGTGGCCGATGTATTCCTGGACGGCGGCGAGGTGGTCAGCCAGCGCGGTCGCGACCCGCGCAACATCCAGCGCTACAACGCCAAGCCCGGCGATCTCCTGAACGGCCTGCCGATGGTGGTGCTGATCAACCAGGGCTCGGCGTCGGCCGCCGAAATCGTCGCCGGCGCCCTGCAGGATCGCCACCGCGCCGAGCTGGTCGGCATCACCAGCTTCGGCAAGGGCTCGGTGCAGACGGTGATCCCGCTGCGCGGCGGGGCCGACGGCGCGCTGAAGCTGACCACGGCGCGCTACTACACGCCGTCGGGGCGCTCGATCCAGAAGACCGGCATCACGCCGGACCTCGAGGTCGCCCAGACCCGCGACCAGGCCCAGGACATCGCCAACCGCGTCTGGTTCAGCGAGGCCAGCTTCAAGAACGCCCTGAACGCCGACGAGGGCAAGACCCGTCAAGGGGTTCACAACCCCGCCGAGGCGCCGCCCGCCGGATTCGACGACAAGAAGGGCGACTTCCAGCTGCAGCGCGCCATCGCCGTTCTGAAGGCGGGGGGCGTGGCCAATGTGCCCAAGCTGCCCAAGCCCGCCGCCAAGATCGCCGAGGTCACCGCCAAGGCCGCGGCGGCGGCCGGAAAGGGCCCGCCGGTCCAGGAGAAATAGGCGGCCGGAGAGGGTCTCGGCGAAGCGCCGCGTCGTCGCGCCGCGCCGCGACGCCGCTTTGGCCATATCTCGTTAACCATATATTCGAAGCTTGCCGATAAGGTCATGAGGTCATGGCCGTCACGTTCTCGCGCAAGCCCGCCTATGCCGCCGCCACGCCCGCCAAGAGCGGCGGCGGGGACGCGCGCGCCAAGCTGATGACGGCGCTGGCCAATCCTTACATCAGCGCCAGCGGCGCGGCCTGCCTGTTTCTGGCCTCGCTGGCGACCCTGGTCCTGATCACCAGCGATCCTCACGCCGGCTCGCCGGTGATTCGCCTGCCCCTGACCCAGATCGGCGCCACGAAGAACGCGCCCGATGGCTGGCGCGAGGCCCTGACCGCCGAGGGCGCCGAGGAAGCCGCCCTGACGCCGGGCCGCATGGACCTGTCGCGCAACCCGTTCGCGCCCAAGCCGGCCGCCGAGACCGGCGAGCTTCCGCCGGCCGAAACCCAGAATCTTCCGCCGATCCAGCAGGGACCCGGCTTGGCCCAGGCGCCGATCGCCGGCCTTACCGCCCCCGGGCCTGGCGGCGGTCCCCTGCCGATCATCGGCGCCGATGGCCGGACGGCCGCCGAGGCCTATGCCCGGCCGTTCACGCCCAATGGCCGCCCCAAGGTGTCGGTGGTGATCGGCGGCCTGGGTCTCAACGCCCAGACCACCCGCGCGGCGATCGAGACCCTGCCCGGCGAGATCACCCTGTCCTTCGCCCCCTATGCCGAGAACCTGCAAGGCTGGATCGATCTGGCCCGCGCCCACGGCCACGAGGTGCTGCTGGAAACGCCGATGGAGCCGGCCGACTATCCCGCCAACGATCCGGGCCCCTATACCCTGATCGCCGCCAATCGTCCCGACGACACGGTGCGCAAGCTGGAATGGCTGATGTCGCGGGCCACCGGCTATTTCGGCCTGTCGAACTATCTGGGCGCCAAGTTCGTCGAGAACGATCAGGCCATGTCGACGTTCAACGCCGTGCTGAAGTCGCGCGGCCTGGCCTTTATCGACGACGGCCTGGCCTCGCGCCGCGCCGGCCCCGTGCCGCGCGCCTCGGCCGACCGGGTCATCGACGACGAGCTGTCGGCCAGCGCCATCGACGCGCAGCTGCGCGCGCTGGAAGGCGGCGCCGCCGGTCGCGGCCAGTCGCTCGGCTCGGGCTTCGCCTATCCGGTGACGATCAACCAGGTGCGGATCTGGGCCGCCGGCCTGCAGGCGCGCGGCCTGCAGCTGGCTCCGGCCTCGGCGCTGGCGCACCGCTAGAACTCCTGCTCTAAAGCTCGGCATGACCGAGCTCGACTATCCCAAGCACCGCCCGAACGTCGGCGTCGTCCTATTCAACGGCGAGGGGCGCGTCTGGCTGGGGCGTCGCCACAAGCAGCCGCCGCCCTATAACTGGCAGTTCCCGCAAGGCGGCGTCGACGAGGGCGAGAACCTGGAAACCGCCGCTCGCCGCGAGCTGGCCGAGGAAACCGGCGTCACCTCGATCGCGCTTCTGGGCCGCACCGAGGGCTGGCTGACCTACGACTTCCCGCCCGAGGTTCTGGCCGATCCGAAGCATTCGCGAGGCTGGCTTGGTCAGAAACAGGTCTGGTTCGCCTATCGCTTCACCGGAGACGACGCCGAGATCGATCTCGAGGCGGACAAGCACGTCGAGTTCGACGCATGGAAATGGGGCAGGCTCGACGAAACGCCCGAACTGATCGTACCCTTCAAGCGCGGGGTCTACGAAGCCGTGGTCGCCGCGTTCGAGGGGTTCGCGCGCGGCTGATCGCTTCGCCGCCGCGCAGGGGAGTACCGGATGACGGATACCGTTCTGTTGATCCACGGCTATGGCTGCGCGGGGGACGTCTGGGACCCCATCGCCGCGCGCTTGCGGGCCGAGGGGTTTCGCGTCGAGACGCCGACAATCCGGTCGGCGGTGCGCACCGTCGAGGGGCCGCGCGCCGGCCTCGCCGGCCTAACCTTGGCCGACTATGTCGCCGAGATGAGCGCCTTGGCCCAGACCCTGGCCAAGGAAACGGGCAAGAAGCCCCTGGTCTTTGGCCACTCGATGGGCGGGCTGATCGCCCAGAAGATCGCCGAGGCCGGTCACGCCGCCGGGCTGGTGCTGTTCGCGCCCGCCTCGCCGGCCGACGCGCGCGGCAAGCCAAAGCTTTCGCCGGTCTTCACCTTCCTGAACCTGGCCCTGCAATCCAAGCCCGAGACGCGGGCGGGCAAGATGTGGAAGCCGGGCTTCAAGTTCGGCGTCATGAACGCCGTGCCCGCGCCGCGCCATGATGGGCTGTACGCCAAGATGGTTCACGACAGCGGTCAGGTGCTGTCCGACCTGGCCTGGCCTCACAAGGATCCGAACAAGGCCGCCCATGTCGACAGCGCCAAGGTCACCGTGCCGGTGCTGGTGCTGGCCGGCGGCCTGGATCGCACCACGCCGCCCGAGGACGTCCGCCGGGTCGGACAGAAGTACGCGACCGCCGACTATCGCGAATACCCGCAAAACGCCCACTATCTGATAGATGAGCCAAACACGATGAAGATCCTCGACGATGTGATCGCCTGGCTGACGGGCAAGAAACTGACGCCGGCCGCCGAGCCCGCGCCGGCCCCGGCCCCGGCCCCGGCCGCCAAGGCCGAGCCGCCGAAGGCCGCTCCCGTTCCCGCGCCGGCGCCCGAACCCGCGCCGGAGCCGGTGAAGGCGGTCGAGCCGGCCCCCGCGCCCGTGGAAGCGGCGCCGGAGCCCGCCCCCGCCGCGAAGGCCCCGGCCAAGACCCCCGCCAAGGCTAAGGCTCCCGCCAAGCCCAAGGCGCCGGCCGAAAAGCCCGCGCCCGCGCCGAAGGCCGCCGCCGCGCCCAAGAAGGCCGCCGCCAAGGCGCCCGCCAAGCCCAAGGCGGAGCCGGAAGCCGCGCCGGCTCCGAAGGCGGCCGCCAAGCCCGCCGCGAAGCCGAAGACCGCGCCGACGCCCAAGGCGGCTCCCGCCGCGAAGCCGGCGACGGCCAAGACGGCGGCCAAGCCCAAGGCCCCGGCCAAGCCCAAGGCGGAAACCGCGCCGGCCGCGCCCGCCAAGACTCCGGCGAAACCCGCTGCGTCCAAGTCCGCCGCGGCGCCCAAGGCGGCCGCGAAGACGGCTCCGAAGACGGCGCCCAAGACCGCCAAGGCGCCCGCGACAAAGACGACCGCCAAAACCTCGCCCAAGCCGGCGAAGTAAGTGTAGGCTGACCCCGCCGGCCGTTTCGCCGGCGGGGTTTCTGTTAGGGCGTCCATGCGCGCACCCGTGATCATGGTCCACGGCGCTTTCTGCGGCGGCTGGACGTTCGACGCCTTCCGGGCGCCGTTCGAGGCGGCCGGCCATCGGGTGCTGACCCCCGACCTGATCGGCCATGATGGCGCGACCGCGGTCTCCGGCGTCTCGATGAGCGACTACGCCCGGCAGATCGCCGGGCTGATCAAGGCGTGCGAGACGCCGCCGATCCTGATCGGTCACTCTATGGGCGGTCTGGTGGCGCAGATGGCGGCGGCCCGGGTCGCGGCGAAGGGGGGCGCGGTCGAAAAGCTGATCCTGCTGGCCCCATCCGCGCCCTGGGGCGTGTCCGGCGCCACCCTGGAAGAGGCGGTTTCGGCCGTCAGCCTCTACTCCTTCGGACCGTACTGGCTGCAGGCCATCGCGCCGGACTATGGCGTGGTGCGGCGCTACAGCGTCGACCGCCTGCCGCGCGCCGAGCGCAAGGCGATCTTCGCACGCATGACCTCCGAGAGCGGACGGGCCCTCTGGGAGACGCTGAACTGGTGGCTGGATCCGTTCATGACCACCAGCGTCCGGAGCCCTGGCTGCCCGGTGCTGGCCATCGCCGGCGGGCAGGACGTGATCCATCCCCCGGCCACGGTCCGTCAGACGGCCGCGCGACTGGGCGGGCGGGTCGAGGTGTTCGAGGAGATGAGCCACTGGCTGCCGGGCGAGCCGGGCTGGGAGTCCGTGGCCCAGTGCTGTCTCGACTTTATTGGCGTCGAGGGCCGGGCGGCGGCCTGAGGGCTTTTGAAGATAGCGCGGTCAGCTCGTTGGCGTGAACAGCTTCAGGCCCAGGATGCCGGCCACGATCAGGCCCAGGCAGGCCAGCCGCGCCGCCGTGGCGGGTTCCTTGAACAGCACGATGCCGGCGATCGCGGTGCCGATCGCGCCGACGCCGGTCCAGACGGCATAGGCCGTGCCCAGCGGCAGGCTTTTCACCGACCAGCCCAGCAGACCCATCGAGAGCGCCAGGCTGATCGCGGTCAGCACGATCGGGATCGGCTTGGTGAAGCCCTGGGTGAACTTCAGGCCCACGGCCCAGCCGACCTCGAAAAGACCGGCGATGAACAGAATGATCCAGGCCACGACGAGCCCCTTTTCAAAGGCGGGGTCGTCCCCGGAAGCGGCTTTCGCGCAACGCAAAAGGCGCGAGGGTCGTCCCTCGCGCCTTCGCTAGATAGGCCCGCCAGAGCGGCGGGACAACCGGATTAGCGGCTGGTGGTGCTGTACAGGATCTGGGCGCGCTCGAAGTTCTTGCCGACCGAGGTCTCGTCCAGCTTCTTCAGGCGCATGTAGACGAGGCCCGCGTGGCCGCCGGCCCAGGCGTCGTCCCAAGACACGGTGAAGCGGCGGAAGTCGCTGCCGACCGTCTGGTCGTTACGAATCAGGCGCAGCTGCGGGCTGTTTTCCCAGGTGGCCCAGTCGTGCAGGCCGTTGGCCAGTTCCTGAGCCTGGGCGGCGTCCTGCGAGTACTCGATCGTCACCGTGCAGACGTTCTTGTTCGAGCCCGGATTGTCCAGGGTGATGTTGTACGGCTTGCCCAGGTCGAAGACCCACTGGTCCTTCTTCTTCTTGAAGCCGTAGTCCTTGACCAGCTGGGCGAAGTCGCCGCCGTTGACCTGCGGCTTGCAGACCTTGTCCAGGACGTCGAGCAGACGCACCGTCACCGGATCGGTGGTCTTCGGGCCGCGGGTCGGGGCGACATAGGTGTCGGCCGGCGCGGCGCCCGCTTGCGGGGCGGCGGCGGGTTGAGCGGCGGCGTCGGCCGGAGCGCCGGGCGCGGGAGTCGCCGGAGCGGCGGGCGCCGTCTGAGCGGGAGCCGTTTGGGCCGGAGCCGGAGCGGCTTGGGCCGCCGGGGCGGGAGCCGGGGCGGGGGTCGGCGCCGGAGCGGCGGTTTGAGCAACGGCGGTGGTCGAGACCGCGCCGACGGCGATCAGGCTGGCGAGCGCAAGGCGCATAGGCTGGTTATCCCCAACAAGACGAGAGGTCGGCATTAAAACCGACAAGGTGTCCCTCGCAACCCTTATGGCGACGGATTGCGGCGGAGATTGGGTCACAAGTGTAATTTTTATCGTCCGCGCCTACCGCGCCCGCGCTTTTGGGGCGAATAATGCGCTAATCGACCCCGGTCGCGCTCCAGACGCCCAGTTCGTTCCCGGACGGATCGGTGAAGTGGAACCGGCGGCCGCCGGGGAAGGCGAAGATCGGGGCGGTGATCACGCCGCCGGCCTTGACCACCTTGTCCAGCATGGCTTCCAGGTCGTGGGCGTACAGAATGACCAGCGGGCGGTCGGTCGAGCCGTCCTGGGGCTTGGCGAAACCGCCGTCGGCGCCCTGTCCCTCGAAGGCCGCATAGTCGGGGCCGTAATCGACGAAGCTCCAGCCGAACGCGGCCGCGTAGAACGCCTTGGTTCCGGGCAGGTCGCCGCCCGGCCATTCGATGTAGTCGATCTTGCCGTCTTCGCGCATGGCGTCCTCCAGGAAATCGTTCTTTGTTTGTTCTATTCCGCCATCACGGCAGAGTCCAGACGCTGGTGCGCTTGACGGCCAGGTCCTCTAGTTCGCGCGTCGTCGGCACCTGGTACTCGGCCAGCTTCTCGAGGCCGTCCTTCGGGAAATAGGTTCGGCCCGGATCGCCGATCAGCACGCGGGCGCCGGCCTCGCGGCCGCGCCGCAGCCAGGCCATCACGGCCTCGGCCATAGGCCGCTCGTAACAGATGTCGCCGGCCAGGAGGACGTCGGCAGCCGGGGGAGGGGCGTTCAGCAGGTTCTGGTCGGTGAAGTCGACCGCGACCGCGTTGGCCTCGGCGTTCAGCCCCACGGCGGCCTCGCAGAAGACATCGATGTCCGTGGCCAGCACCCGGCGCGCCCCGGCCTTCATCGCCGCGATGGCGACGATGCCCGAGCCCGTGGCGAAATCGACGACTCGCCGGCCGGCGACGATATCGGGATGGTCAAGGACATAGCGCGCCAGGGCCTGGCCGCCCGCCCAGGCGAAGGCCCAGAACGGGGGCGGCAGGCCGATCTCTTCCAGCGCCTCCTCGGTCAGCCGCCAGATCGGCGTGACCTCGTCGGCCAGATGCAGTGAGAGTTCCGGCGTATGCGGCGGCGCCTGGAGGCGGGTGTTCTCGCGGATGAAGGCGCGGCGGCCGGGAAGGGTCTGGACGATCATGACCGCCTTAGAGCACGGCGCTCGTCAGGCGGCGACCGCCGGTCGGCTCGTGGCCGCCTTCAGCACCGTCAGATAGCCCGGCGCGGTCAGCATCCGGTCGGTCAGGCCCTTCTTTTCCAGCAACCGGTGCGCCATCGGCAGGTTCCAGCACGGGGTGTGCATGAACATGTGGTGCTCGGCGTGGAAGTTGACGTGGTAGGGCGCGATCAGGGCGCGTTCGATCAGGTTGGCGCGCGTGGTGCGGGCGTGGCGGAACGGGTCGGGCTCGTCCTTGGCCACCAGTGCGTGCTCGGCAATGTTGCGCAGGCGCGTGACCAGCGGGAACCAGGTGGCCATCGGCACGATCCACAGCGCCAACCAGGCCCACCACAGGCCCATGGCGCTTAGAACGGCGAGGATGCCGAGGTTCCAGATCAGGAACGGTCCCTGCCGCGCGACCTCGCCGGCGAAGATCGCGCCCTTCGGCTGGTCGCCGGCCGCCTTCATCTTTCCGAACAGCGGGCCGAAGCGCTGCTTGAAGAACGTCTGGCCCGTCAGGTCGCGGATGATCTTGCGGCGCAGGGACGCCCGGGTGGTCGGGAACGGCGCCGACAGGATCAGGTCCGGGTCCTCGGCCTGTTGGGCGTACTTGTGGTGGGTCAGGTGATAGGGACGATACTTGGCCAGTGACGCGCCCGTCGGCGCCGCGCACAGCCATTCGCCCAGCCAGTCATTGACCTTGAGGTTCGGATGCAGGCCGCCGTGCGCGGCCTCGTGCATCAGGATGGCCAGGCCCAGCTGTCGCGCCCCGATCAGCATGACGGCGAGGACATAGGTCAGCGGATTGGGGAAGAGGACGAACATCGCTCCGGCGGCGATGATCACGGCCCAGGCGTGAACCACCATCGCGATCCCGCGCCAGGACGAGCGCGCGGAAATCCTCGCCCACTCGTCGACGGTGAACAGGTCCTGGGGTTTGACGCGCGCGGCGACGGCCATGGAACGATCATCGCACATTCAGCTTAGAGCTGACAGCCTGACCCGACGTCATAGCCCGGAGCCGTCGATGCGCCGTCTGATCCCCGCCCTCGTCCTCGCCGCGACCGGTCTTGGCGCCGCCCTGCCGGCCGCCGCCGCCAGCTTCGACTGCAACCGGGCCCGCGCGCCCGACGAGCGGGCGATCTGCGCCTACCGGCCGCTGAACGACCAGGACGTCCGCGTCGGCCAGCTCTACGACATCACCCGTCACCTCGTGCCGATGGGCGGGCGCGACGCCATCATGGACCAGCAGCGCGCCTGGCTGAGGTCGCGGGCGACCTGCGGCGCCAACCGGGCCTGCCTGGCTCGCAGCTACGACCAGCGGCTGGACGAGCTGAACGCGGTGATGGAGCGCGTCTACCGTCAGGGGCCGTTCTAGTCCTGGTTAGAAGCTGACGCCCGGCTTCCAGAACCCGGCGACCAGGCCGGCGAAGACCATCAGTCCGGCCAAGGCGTTTGACTTGAAGAGTTTCAGCGCCCCGGGACCGTCGTCCAGCCGCACGGCGGCGGCCTGGCGCGACAGGTGCAGGGCGAAGGCGCCGGCCAGTGGCAGGAACAATGGACCGATGTTCCCGACCCACGCCGCGGCGATCACCAGCGCGAACGACGCGGCGTAGAAGCCCGCGACGCCCAGCCGGACGTGTCGGCCCAGACGCCGGGTCGAGGACTTGATCCCGGCCAGGGCGTCGTCCTCGATATCCTGGATCGCGTAGATCGTGTCGTAGCCGAGGGTCCAGAAAATCCCGGAGGCGTAGAGCAGGGCGGCCGACCACGAGAGATGGTGGGTGGCGGCGGCGTAGCCCAGCAGGGCGCCCCAGTTGAAGGTCAGGCCCAGCCAAGCCTGCGGCCACCAGGTGATCCGCTTCATGAACGGGTAGCCGGCCACCAAGCCTAGCGACAGCACCCCCAGTCCGATCGCCACCCAGCCCAGGGTCAGCAATATCATCAGGCTGACCAGGCTGCAGCCGATCAGGAACATCCAGGCCCGCCTGACCGTGATCTGGCCCGCCGGGATCGGCCGCATCGCCGTGCGCGCCACCTGGGCGTCGAAGTCGCGGTCGACGATGTCGTTGAAGGCGCAGCCCGCCGCCCGCATCAGGGCCGCGCCGACGAACACCGCCAGCAGCAGCAGCGGGTCGGGCCAGCGGCCGCGCTCGGCGGCGGCCAGGGCGATCCCCTGCCAGCCCGGCAGCATCAGCAGCCAGATTCCCGCCGGACGGTCGAAGCGGCCCAGCTTCAGCCACGGACGCAGGCGTTCGGGCGCATGGCGGTCGACCCAGTTGCTGGCGACGGCGTCGGGCAGGATCGTGGTCGTCGAGGTGCTCATGGGCGCGAGGCATAACCCGCAATCGCGCCGGGCGAAAAGGTGGAATAGGAAATTTCGATCTCATTCAGAAGAAGGATCGATTGGATTTGTTCTCTGGTGTCAGCGAAGGTCTTCTCGCAAATCGTTCGCAGGAGAGACCGACATGTCCGCCACCGCCTTTCGCCTGACCGGCTGGAGCCTGCTGCTGGCGGGCGTCGTCGCCGGGATCGTCCTGCCGCACCCGGCGACGACCGCGCTGTGGACCGCGTCGGCCAGGCTGTTCGCCCGGGCCGGCGATCGCGCGATGGTCGATCGCCTGACCTCGGCGACCAAGTTCGGTCCCCGCGTCCGACGCCGTCTCGCCGGCCGCCCCGCCTACCGCGTCGGCGGCGTCGCGGAAGCCTTCTGAGGCCTCCGCCCCTGGGATATGGCGGCAAAAGGCCCTATCTCCCCCGCCATGACCGACACTTTCGATGACGAGGACGAAACCGGCGCCCGTGCGCGCGCGCTGTCGAACCGCCAGGTGCTGGGCTTCATCGCCCGGTTCTGGCGGCGCCGGCCGGTGCTGTTTGGCCTGGGCGTCGGCCTGACCCTGGTGGCGATCGGCTTCGACCTGGCCTTGCCGTGGGCGTCCGGACGGCTGGTCGACACCGTCGCCAACCGGGGCGCGCCCAGTGTCGCCTGGTCGGCCTGGATGGCCTTCGTCGGCGTCTATCTGGGCTTTTCCCTGGTGCGGAACCTGGCCATGCGGTTCTGGATCCCGCTGGCGGCCCGCAACATGGAAGAGATGACCAACGAGGGCTTCGTCAAGGTGCAGGCCTTCTCGTCGGACTGGCACGCCGACAGCTTCGCCGGCGCGACCGTGCGCAAACTGACCCGCGCCATGTGGGGCTATGACAGCGTCACCGACGCGGTGACGATCTGGCTGGGGCCGGGCGTCATCGTGCTAGTCGGTCTCTCGATCGCCATGTTGATCCGCCAGCCCGCGGCGGGCGTGATCTCGCTGGTCGTGGTGGTCGCCTATCTAGCCGTCAACTTGCTGGTCACCGAGCGCTATGTCCGGCCCAGCAACCTGCGGTCCAACGCCCTGGACTCCCGCATCGGCGGGGCCCTGGCCGACGCCGTCACCTCCAATCCCACCGTCAAGAGCTTCGGCGCCGAGCGGCGCGAGGCCGAGCGCCTGGCCAAGGTCACCGCCGCCTGGCGCGACGCGGTGATGGTCACCTGGAACCGCTTCACCGACGTCTGGCTGGGCCAGAACCTGCTGCTGGTGCTTCTGCAGGCGGGCCTGACCGGATCCATGGTCTGGGCGTGGGCGCACGGGACCGCCACGCCCGGCGACGTCGCCTTCGCCATCACCGCCTTCATGCTGATGAGCGGCTATCTGCGGAACCTGGGCGAGAACATCCGGATGCTCCAGAAGGGCCTGGACGACGCCGAGGACGTCGCGGCCTGGAACCGGCTGGAGCCGCAGATCGCAGACGCTCCCGGCGCGCCCGACTTCAAGCCGGGTCCCGGCGCGATCGAGTTCCGGGATGTGACCTTCCGCTACAAGGCCGCCGGCGCGCCGCTGTACGACCGCTTCTCCCTGAAGGTCGCGCCCGGCGAGCGCGTGGCGCTGGTGGGGCCGACGGGCTCGGGCAAGTCGACCTTCGTCAAGCTGATCCAGCGCCTGCACGACCTGCAGGACGGCGCGATCCTGATCGACGGCCAGGACGTCTCGAAGGTGACCCAGGCGTCCTTGCGCCGCGCCATCGCGGTGGTGCCGCAGGATCCGGCCCTGTTCCACCGCTCGCTGCTGGAGAACATCGCCTACGGCAAGCCCGACGCCACCCGCGAGGAGGTCGAGGCGGCGGCCAGGAAGGCGCGCGCCCACGACTTCATCCTGAAGCTGCCCCAGGGCTACGACACCCTGGTCGGCGAGCGCGGCGTCAAGCTGTCGGGCGGCGAGCGCCAGCGCGTGGCCATCGCCCGCGCGTTCCTGGCGGACGCGCCGATCCTGGTGCTGGACGAGGCCACCTCATCGCTGGACGTCGAGACCGAGGGTCAGGTCCAGGCCGCCGCCGAGGCGCTGATGGAGGGGCGGACCACGATCGTCATCGCCCACCGCCTGTCGACCGTGCGCGGCGCCGACCGCATCCTGGTGTTCCAGAAGGGCCGCGTCGTCGAGGAAGGCGGCCATGCCGAGCTGAAGGCCAAGGGCGGGGTCTACGCTCGGCTCAACGCGATCAGCGAGGGCGTGGCGTAGGCCGGATATCGGTCGGCAGCCAGACGCCCGCCCCCTTCGGCGCCGTGTTGGCGCAGCCTTCGCCGGCCGGAACCAGCGGCAGGCGCTGATCGCCGATCAGGAGGTCGCGGCGGGGCGTCGGCGCGTCCAGGCGCGCGGCGCCGGCCTTCAGCGCCGCGTCGATATCGACGCCGGGGCAGGTCGAGGCGGCCTGGGCCACGCGACGCCAGCCGTGCTCGCCGGCCTTGAAGACGTCGAAGCCCGCCCCGCCGGCCAGCAGCACTTCATCGACTCCGTCGCCGTCGACATCGACCACCAGGGCCGCGCACTGCATCCCGGCGAAGGTGCAGCTGGAATCCGAGCTGTCAGCCGTCCAGTCCTGGGTCTTGAAGCTGTCGGGCAGGGTCTTGCCGGCGGGATAGACCTTCATGTTGGCGAAGTCGGGACCGCGCTTGGCTGGCGCGAAGGTCTTTTCCTTCTGGGCGGCCGTGTCGCCGGCCCGCCGGGCGATCTCGGCCCGAGGGTTGGTCTTCAGCCGATCCAGCGCCTCGCGGCCGTAGCGGCCGGCGTCGAAGCGCAAGAAGGCGTAGTCGAACCGGTCGGGCGCGATCTTGCCGGCGTTCAAGCGCTGGACCTGGCTGTTGACCGACAGCCGCGCCGGATCGCCGACCGGCGTGAACAAACCGATCAACAGCAGCACCGCCGCCAGGGCCATGACGAGGTTGGTCGGCTCCAGCGTCTTCATCCAGGCGCCGGGCCGCAGGGCGGCGACACCATAGCCGATCGCATAGCCCGCCGAGATGATCACGAAGGCGCCGGCATAGACCCGCTCGGGCGTCAGGCCGTACTGGTCGATCCGCAGATGGAGGGCGTAGGCGGCCAGGAGGGTGATCGGGATCAGCAGCAGGCCCGCGATCCGCGCCGACCAGCGCAGCACGGCGTGGCCGGGTTCGGTTCCGTCCTGATAGGCGGCGTTGACCAGGACGATCAGGTGAGCGGCGGCCGAGAGCAGCAGGGCGGTGGCGGCCTTCGTCTTCCACAACGGCGCCAAGCCCGTGAAGGGCAGGCTGGCCAGGAAGCCGGCGGCGATCAAGGTCATCAGCGGCAGCAGCCAAGCCAGCAGGGTCAGGGCCACGCCGCGCACCCCGCGCACCAGGCCAGCGCGGACGTCGGTCAGCTGCACGGCGACGGCGAACATCACGCAGGTGGCCGGCATGAAGAACGCGGCCTCGCTGATCAGCTTCTGGATGGCGTCGATGCCGATCAGCTTGAACAGCGCGCCGCCCAGGGCCAGCAGCAGCCAGAACACGCCGGTGAAGGCCAGCGAGAGGGCCAACTGCGCGCCGTGCGTCCAGGCCAGGTCGAAATAGTCCGCATAGGGGGCGACGGGCTTGCCGACCGCCTCCGCCGGTTGGACCAGATGATGGGCGATGAACAGCAGCGCCGCCACGGCGGGGAACACGGCTGGCGACAGGGCGCCGGCGCCGACCGCGCCGGGCTGCTGACCAGTCCAGGCGGCGTGGATGGCGAGGATGGCCGCCAGCGCGGCGGTCGCGGCGGTCCAGACCAGGAGGGGCGCGCGGCGCATGGCCGACAATCCCGCCAGAGGGATCAGCGGAACGGTCAGGGCGCAGACCAGCAGCGGGCCGAACAGCAGAGGCGCGGTCGCCGGCCAGGTCTTGGCGTCGTCGGCCCGGTGCAACAGGAAGAGAACGATCCCTTGAACCAGGCCGATGGCCAGTCGGGCGACGGCGGCGGTTCGCGTCTGCTTGGCCTCGGCGGCGTCCATGTCCAGCGTCTCCCCTTGTTGGCCCGACAGCAGCACGCTCACACGCGGTTGTGAAGCGCGGCCGGGCGCCTTAGCAATTTCGACCTCAGTCGAGGGGTGAACATGAAACAGTCTTTCAAGGCGGGCGTCGCGAGCTTGCTGGCCGCCGCGTTGATCGGAGCCGGGCCGGCCCTGGCCGAGGAGAAGGGCGGCGACAAGCCGGCCGCCGAGGCCAAGAGCGATATCAGCCTGCCGCCGCTGCCGGCCGACAAGTCGGTCAAGCAGACCATGGTCCTGGGCGGCAAGACCCTGTCCTACACCGCCACGGTCGGCTCGCTGCCGGTGCGCGACGGCAAGGGCAAGGTCATCGCCGACGTCGTCTTCACCGCCTACACGCTGGACGGCGCGGCGCCGGGAACTAGGCGGCCCGTCACCTTCGCGTTCAACGGCGGACCGGGCGCGGCCTCGGTCTATCTGAACCTCGGCGCCATCGGGCCCAAGCGCGTGCAGTTCGGCGCGGCGGGCGACGCCCCCTCCGATTCGCCGGCCCTGATCGACAATCCCGCCTCTTGGCTGGACTTCACCGACCTCGTCTTCATTGATCCGGTCGGCACGGGCTATTCCCGCTCGCTGGTCGATCTGGAGACCACCAAGAAGACGTTCTTCGGCGTCGACTCCGACATCGCCTATCTGTCGCGGGTGGTCTTCGACTGGCTGGTCAAGAACGGCCGCATGGCCTCGCCCAAGTACGTGACCGGCGAGAGCTATGGCGGCTTCCGCGCGCCGCGCATCACCTACGCCCTGCAGACCGAGTACGGCGTCGGCGTCAGCGGCGTGGTGATGGTCTCGCCGTTCCTGGACGCCAAGGCCGAGGTCGGCGGCGACTTCTCGCCGATGCCCTGGATCACCTCTCTGCCGTCGATGGCCGCCGCCGAACTGGAGCGTCAGGGCAAGCCGATCGGCGCCCAGGCCATGGCTCCGATCGAGGCCTTCGCCCGCGGCGACATGGTCGTCGACCTGCTGAAGGGCTCGTCCGACGAAGCCGCCTTCAACGATCTGGTGACCCACGTGGCGACCTATACGGGCCTGGATCCGCGCCTGGTCCGCACCCTGGGCGGCCGGATCGACAGCCAGACCTATCTGCGCGAGCGCCGCCGGGCCGAGGGCAAGATCGGAAGCTGGTACGACAGCAACGTCGTCGCCGACGACCCCTTCCCGTGGTCGGCCGACCGGCGGAGCGGCGACCCGATCCTCGACTCGATCATCGCCCCGACCACCAGCGCCTATGTCGACTTCGCCACGCGCGTCGTCGGCTGGAAGGCCGAGGGGCGCTACAACGCCCTCAGCGGCGAGGTCGGCGAGAACTGGGAAAAGAACTGGTTCAGCTCGGCCGAGTCGGTCACCGCCTTCCGCAAGGCCGTCGCCGCCGATCCGAAGATGAAGGTGCTAGTCGTCCACGGCTATGGCGACCTGTCATGCCCCTACTTCGTCTCGCGCCTCGTGATCGACCAGATGCCCAAGGCCGCCGCTGGCCGCGTGAGGCTGAGCGTCTATCCGGGCGGCCACATGTTCTACAGCCGCCCCGACAGCGGCGCGGCCTTCCGCAAGGACGTGGCGGCGCTGTTCGAGGCGAAATAGTCGAGGGCTTGTCGGCGGAGGGACTTCCGAAACGTCCTGGGTCCATCCCTGGGAGAAGCGACCGATGACGAAGTCCCCCGCCGCGACGATCGACGACTATCTCTCCGCGCTGCCCGCCGAGCAGCGCTCGGCCTTGGCCGCGCTTCGCGACCAGATCCGCGCCGCGGCGCCCGAAGCCAGCGAGGCGATCAGCTACGGCCTGCCGACCTTCAAGCTGAACGGCAATCTCGTGCATTTCGGCGCGGCGGCGAAGCACTGCGCCTTCTATCCAGGCGCGGTGGTCCAAGACTTCGCCGATCGGCTGAAGGGGTTCGAGACGGCCAAGGGCACGATCCGCTTCCAGCCCGAAGCGCCGTTGCCGCCCGAGCTGGTGGCCGACATTGTCCGCCGCCGCGTCGCTCAGAACGCGGTTCGGGCGGCGGGGCGGAAACGCGAGAGGCGCGAGCGCGGCGTAGGGCCGGTGTGACGGAGGCGGCGCTCTATCGCGCCAGCCGTCCGTCCTCCAGGGCGCGGGGTTCGAACGAGAAGATCACGTTCGGGTCGGGCCGGGCGACGCCCTTGATCAGCTTCTTCTCGCCGGAGGCGTGCAGCAGCCAGCGGATGACGTTGAGGCGGGCCTCCTTCTTGTGGTCGGCCCGCACGCAGACCCAGGGCGAGACGTCGCTGTGGGTGCGCATCAGCATCTCGTCGCGGGCCTTGGTGTAGTCGTCCCACTTGTCCTGTGCGACCTTGTCGAGGTCGCTGGTCTTGAACGCCTTCAGCGGATCGTCGCGCCGGGCCTTCAGGCGCTCGGCCTGGACCTCGCGGGTGATGTCCAGCCAGAACTTGACGAACCGCACGCCGTTGTCGACCAGCATCCGTTCGAAGGCCGGCACGTCCTTCAGGAACTGCTCCTGCTGCTCGGGCGTCGAGAAGCCCATTACCCGCTCGACCCCGGCGCGGTTGTACCAGGAGCGGTTGAAGATCACCGTCTCGCCGCCCGCCGGCAGGTATTCGATATAGCGCTGGAAGTACCACTCCGTGAGTTCGCGCGCGTTCGGCTTGGGCAGGGCGACCACCGTCGTGTCGCGCTTGGACAGATGCTCGGTGACCCGGGCGATCACGCCGTCCTTGCCGGCGGCGTCGCGGCCCTCGAAGATCACCAGCGTCTTCCAGCCCTCCTTCATCGCCTTCTTCTGGGTGGCGATCAGGGCCAGCTGCAGCTGGGCCAGCTCGTTCTCGTAGTCGTCTTGCTTGCTCATGACGTCAGCCTACCCCCGGAAAGGCGAGATGAGCTAGAAGGACGTCATGATCCGTCTTTTTGTTCCCAACGACCTCTCGGCCGGCGCCGGCGTCGTTCCGACCGTCGACCAGTCCCGCTACCTGACCTCGGTCATGCGGCTGTCGGTCGGCGACGAGCTCCTGCTGTTCAATGGCCGCGACGGCGAGTGGCGCGCGAGCCTCGTCGAGGCGACCAAGCGCGGCTGCCTGCTGAAGGCCGAGGAACAGACCCGTCCGATGGCGATGGGTCCCGACCTCGACCTGATCATCGCCATGGTCAAGCGCGGGCGGGTCGAGACCATCGTGGAGAAGGCGGCCGAGCTGGGCGCGCGCCGGGTTCGCCTGACGGTGACGCGGCGAACCAATGTCGACTTCGTCAAGCTGGGCCGCCTGGACGCCATCGCCATGGAGGCCGCCGAACAGACCGGTCGCCTGGACGTGCCCGAGATCGCCGATCCGGAGAAGCTGGACAAGATCCTGGACGCGTGGGACCCGTCCCGCCGTCTGGTGTTCTGCGACGAGGGCGGCGACGCCAGTCCGGCGATCGAGGCCCTGGCTGGAACCGGCGCGCCGGCGGCGATCCTGATCGGTCCGGAAGGCGGCTTCGCGCCAGAGGAACGCGAACGACTGAGGGCGCTTTCCTTCGTCACGCCCGTGTCGTTGGGACCGCGCATCCTGCGCGCCGACACGGCCGCGATTTCGGCCATGACGCTCTGGCAAGCCGCCGCCGGCGACTGGCGTTAGGCTGGCCAGGAAAGATTATGCTCAAGGCGCCCCCTTGAGGTTCTCAAAGAAAACGCCCAACTGGGCGTGACCGAGTAGTATCGCCGTCGGCGGAGAGATTGGGCCCTCTCCTCCAGCATCATCGCAAACCCTGGGGAGGGACGGCTTGCATGGCCGACACCGCTAGCGTCCAGGAGCGTCAGCTGACGCTCGCCGACCTGACCGACTATTTCGCGCGGGGCAGCAAGCCTCGCGAGCGTTTCCGCGTCGGCGCCGAACACGAAAAATTCGGCTTCTATCTCGGCTCTCACGCGCCGGTGCCCTACGAGGGCGACAAGGGCGTTCACGCCTTGCTGACGGGTCTTCAGCGCTTCGGCTGGACGCCGGTCATGGAAGGCGAGACCATCATCGGGCTGGAGCGCAACGGCGCCAATGTCAGCCTGGAGCCGGGCGGCCAGTTCGAGCTGTCGGGCGCGCCGTTGGCGACCATGCACGAAATCTGCGCGGAGACCGGCCAGCACCTGGACGAGGTCAAGACCGTCGCCGACGAGCTGGGCCTGGGCTTCGTGGGCCTGGGCTTTTCGCCGCTGTGGAAGCGCGAAGAGGTGCCGGTCATGCCCAAGGGCCGGTACGTGATCATGCGCAACTACATGCCGAAGGTCGGGAATCTCGGCCTCGACATGATGCTGCGCACCTGCACGGTGCAGGCCAATCTGGACTTTTCCAGCGAAGCCGACATGGTCGCTAAGTTCCGCATGAGCCTGGCCCTGCAGCCGATCGCCACGGCCTTGTTCGCCAACTCCCCGTTCACGGAAGGCAAGCCGAACGGCTTCCTGTCGGCCCGGGCCAATGTCTGGACCGACACCGACCCGAACCGCACGGGCCTGTTGGACTTCGTGTTCGAGGACGGCTTCGACTTCGAGCGCTACGCCCGCTACGCCCTCGACGTGCCGATGTATTTCGTCAAGCGCGGCGACACGTACATCGATGTCGCCGGCCGCAGCTTCCGCGACTTCATCGAGGGCAAGCTGCCCGAGCTGCCGGGCGAGATCGCCACGATGAAGGACTGGGCCGACCACACGACCACGGCCTTCCCCGAAGTGCGCCTGAAGACCTATCTGGAGATGCGCGGCGCCGACGCCGGCCCGTGGAGCCGCCTGTGCGCTCTGCCGGCCCTGTGGACCGGCGTCTTCTATGACGACGCGGCCCTGGCGGCGGCCTGGGACCTCTGCAAGGACTGGACGATCGAGGATCGCGAGGGCCTGCGCCGCGACGTGCCGAGACTGGGGCTGAAGGCCCAGGTGGCGGGGCGCGGCGTCCGCGACGTCGCCCGCGACTTCGTGGCCATCGCCAAGTCGGGCCTGAAGAACCGCGCCTACATGAACGGCGGCTTCCTGGACGAGACGATCTATCTCGGCGAACTGGAAGAGATCGCCGACAGCGGCGTCACGCCGGCCGAACGCCTGCTGTCGCTGTACAATGGCGAATGGCGCGGCGACATCGGTCGCCTGTTCACCGATTTCGCCTACTGAGCGTGTCGTCGTCAGCCCTGGCCGTGGCGGATAATTCGTGGCGTTATGAAGTCTGTCTTCATAACGAGGCGTTCAATGCGTTCCATCCTGCTTGCCCTCGCGCTCCTGGCCGCGCCGGCCGCCGTTCAGGCCCAGGCCGCCGCGCCGCCCGAGACATGCGTCGCCAAGGACGCCGACCTGCCGCCGGAGCTGGCGGCGTGGCGGGACAAGGCCTCGCTCGCGGCCGCCAGCGGCGTGTCGGGGCTGGATAAGGCCGTTCTGGCGCCCGGGAAGGCTTATGCGGCGACCTTGAGCCCGGCGGCGGACGTTAGCTATCCGGTCAAGCCCGACCGTCCGGCCATCCCGGACGCCAAGGGCGGGCTTTTGGCTTTCGACGCGCCCGTGGCGGGGACCTACGCCGTCGCGCTGGGCGCGGGCGCGTGGGTCGATGTGATCAGGGACGGCGTCGCGCTGCGCTCGACCGCTCACGGCCACGGACCCGCCTGTTCAACGGTCCGCAAGATCGTCAACTTCGATCTGCGACCCGGCCGCTACGTGATCCAGATCGCGTCGAGCGCCGAGACGACGCTTCCGATCCTGGTGACGGTCAAACCCTAAAGCACCGCTCGGACCGCCGCGATGATCGCCGCCCATAATCCGATCGTGGCGGCGAGGGCCAGCAGGCGGCCCCAGGCGAAGCGGCGGACGGGACGTTCGGCCGAGGCGTGAACCGCGGACGTCCGATGATACGTGACGTAGGCCATGGCTTCCTCCGCGCTCCTCTGACGGGAGCGGCCTTACAAGGCAGCGCTTCGAGGCGTTAACGGGCGCTTAAGAAACGCCTACAGCGACCCGGTGTCGCGGTAAGGCCGATCGATATCGCGTTCGACGTAGTCGGGATCGGGCGTATCGACATTGGGGGGCCAAGGCTCGGCCTGGCTGCGTCCCGAACCGCTATCGGTGTGACGAACCACCTCGTCGACGTCGACGGTCGTCGTCTCGGTCGTCGCGCGGTCGCCCAGTTGGAACTCCACGTGCTCGGGGTAGAAGGCGACGCGGCCCGCGATCGACTCCACGGCCGGGAACGGGGTCTCGTAGGACCACACCGCGTTCTCGATCAGATGGCCATCGCGATAGATCGTGAAGTACGAGGCGTCGCCCTTATAGGGGCAGTGGGTCACCTTGTCGGTCCGTCGCAGGAAGGCCATCCGCACGTGGTCGCGCGGAAAGTAGAAGACCGGCGGATAGCTGGCCTCCCGCAGCACCAGAACATCGTCGCTGTCGGCGATCTCATGGCCCTCGAACAGCGCGCGCACGGCGTTCGGGGCCGGGGTGATGGTGATCGGGTGGGTCTCGTCGGGGATCTTCATGCCGGGCTCCCGTCCGTGGAATAGGGTCGCCTGGAGAAACGCATGGGGTTTCGGCCAAGCTCCGGACAAAGATGGGCGCGGCCGGGGCGGCGGCAAGCCGTTGCTTGTGAAACGGTCTGACGCGTGATCTTCTCCCGCCAACTTGGGGTCGGCGGAATGATTTGACCTGGGGCGCGTCGGGCGAACGTATGAGCGATTTCGCCGTCCGACGCGCTCCAAGGTTTTGCTTCTAGGGCTTTTTCATCGAGTTGGAGGTTATCCAAGCTCGACGGGCCTAGGGGGCGGCGTCCCGCTTCTCGTCACGGTTCAAGGTTCGCGTATGAATGTCGTCATCGCCGCGGGGATCCTGGTCACGCTCGTGACCGGCGTGCCCGTCCTCGTCCAGCTGCTGCGCGGCCATCCGCGCGGCCTGATCATCTGTTTCCTGGCCGAGATGTGGGAGCGCTTCTCCTACTACGGCATGAGGGGGCTGCTGATCTTCTATCTGACCCAGCATTTCCTGTTCGACTCGAAGGTCGCCAGCGGCCACTACGGCTCCTACACCTCGCTGGTCTATATCGTTCCGCTGCTGGGCGGCTTCCTGGCCGACCGGTATCTGGGCACCCGCAAGGCCGTCGCGTTCGGCGCGATCCTGCTGGTCGCCGGCCATTTGGCCATGGCGATCGAGGGGCCGCCGGCCACCCAGACCCTGACCTATGGCGGCCAAACCTACGCCTTCCATGCCGAAGGGAGGGGCGAGGAGCGCGTGGCCAAAATGGTCGTCGCCGGCAAGCCCTACGCGGTCAAAGCCACCGAGACCGGCGACTTCGAGATCAAGGATCTGCCGGCCGGCGCCGGCCTGCCTTCGGTGCTGCCCAAGGGTCAGTACAAGCTGGACGTCAAGGACCGCGACCCGACCTATCTCAACATCTTCTGGCTGGCCCTGTCGCTGATCATCGTCGGGGTGGGCTTCATGAAGTCCAATGTCGCCGCCTTGGTCGGGCAGCTCTACCCGCAGGGCGACCCGCGCCGCGATCCGGGCTTCACCCTCTACTACTACGGCATCAATCTGGGCTCGTTCTGGGCGGCCATTCTGTGCGGTATTCTGGGCGTCAACATTGGCTGGTGGGCCGGCTTCGGCGCCGCGGGACTGGGGATGCTGGCCGGTTTCGTCATCTTCGTGCTGGGCAAGCCCTGGCTGCTGGGCAAGGGCGAGCCGCCGGCGGACGCCAAGCTCAAGGAAAGGGTCGCCGGTCCCGTCACGCGCGAGGTGGTGATCTACGGCGTCTCGCTGCTGGCCGTGGCGGCGGTGTTCCTGCTGGTGCAGTACACGCCGGTAGTGCGAGGCGCGCTGATCGCCGGGATGTTCGGTTCGCTGGCCTACATCCTGTGGTTCGCCTTCGCCAAGGTCGATAAGGTCGAGCGCGAGCGCTTGTTGCTGGTCACGGTGCTGGTGTTGGGCGCGGTGGTGTTCTGGACGCTGTTCGAGCAGGCCGGTTCGTCGCTGAACCTGTTCGCGGCCACCAATGTCGACCTGCTGCTGCTGTCCAAGCCGGCCGAATGGTTCGGGGGCGCGGTGGTGCTCGGCGCTCCCAGCCAACTCGCGGCGGCGGGGATCTCGACCGCCGGCAGGCTGTGGATTAACACCGACCTCAACGCCGCCCAGACCCAGGCCATCCAGGCGGGCTGGATCCTGATCTACGCGCCGGTGTTCGCCGCGATGTGGACCGTGCTGACGCGCAAGGGCGTCAATCCCAGTCCGATGATCAAGTTCGGCCTGTCCCTGATCCAGGTCGGCGGCGGATTCCTGGTCCTGCTGCTCGGCGCGCAGTTCGCCGGCCCCACCTTCAAGATGCCGCTGATCTTCCTGGTCGTGATGTACATGCTGCACACGACCGGCGAACTCTTCATGTCGCCGGTCGGCCTGTCGCAGATGACCAAGCTGTCGCCGCTGCGCATCGTCTCGTTCGTGATGGCCGTCTGGTACATGGCGCTGGCCATGGCCAACCTGTTCGGCGGCTGGATCGCGGCGATCGCCTCGACCGAGACGATCGCTGGTCAGGTGCTGAATCCGGGCGCGGCCATGGCGCAGGCCCTGCTGGTCTTCAAGGTTATCGGCCTGGCGGCCATCGGCATCGGGGTGCTGTTCCTGCTGCTGGCCCCGGTCCTCAAGAAGTGGTCGCACGGCGCCGACGATGTCGACGCCGGACCGATCGCCGACTCCACCGTCTCGGGCCAGGCCTAAAGGCCGGGCGCGGGAAAAAACGAAGGGCCCCGGGTGATCCGCCGGGGCCCTTCTCCGAGACGCGGAGGGGCCGCGTCTCACTCCAGGTGGGAACGGCCCTGGCGATGGCTCAAATCGCCAGGGCCGCTTTCCGCTCCTACCCGAAGCTCGTTCGAAGCTTGGCGGACGTCGCGGGTCCGTCCGGTGGTTTGGCGTGTTCCTTTGAAGGGCTTGTGACGGCGTGCGTCGCGGTCGCGCGCAGCGTCGTCCATCCCTCGCGCGCCGTCCCTGGCGCGACCCGCGCAAGTTGACCGCGCGGGGCGGGCGAGGACAGTTACAAGCGAGAAATGTGCATTAAACCTTCGACAGAAACCGACAGTCCGCCCGGATTTGCAAGGCGCGGGGCGGTCTTGGATGTCGAACGGGGAGGGAGGACGATGACCGACACGATCACGCGGCTGACGGCGGCGGACCTGGTCGGCCCGGCCGGCAAGGCGCTTTTGGCCTTGAACAACGCCCATGCCGAGGAACTGTCCTGGCTGGAGCCCGCGCGGCTGGCGCATCTGGTTTCGGAAGCCTTCGTCGCCCGCCGAATCGGCGTCGCCGACGCCTTGCTGCTGACCTTCGACCAAGCGGCCGACTACGACAGCCCCAACTTCCTGTGGTTCCGCGAGCGCTATCCGGCCTTCGTCTATGTCGACCGGGTCGTGGTCACCGACGGCGCGCGGGGTCGGGGGCTGGCGCGGCGGCTCTATGACGACCTGTTCGTCGCCGCCCGTTTGGCGGGCCATGAGCGGATCGTCTGCGAGGTCAATTCCGACCCGCCGAATCCGGCCTCGGAGGCCTTCCACGCCGCGCTGGGGTTCGTCGCGGTGGGGACGGCGACGATCCACGGCGGGAAGAAGACGGTGACGTACTTGGAGCGGACGCTCGCGACCTAAACCGCCGTGCCGCCGACCGTCAGGCCGGTGATCTTGAGGCTTGGCTGGCCCACGCCGACCGGCACGCCCTGGCCGGCCTTGCCGCAGACGCCGATGCCGGGATCGAAGTCGAAGTCGTCGCCGATCATCGTCACCCGGGTCAGGGCCGAGGGGCCGTCGCCGATCAGGGTCGCGCCCTTGACCGGGGCGGTGATCTTGCCGTCCTCAACCAGATAGGCCTCGGTGCACTGGAAGACGAACTTGCCGTTGGTGATGTCGACCTGGCCGCCGCCGAAATTGGCGCAGTACAGGCCCCGCTTCATCGAGGCGATCATTTCCCGCGGATCGTCGTTCCCCGCCAGCATCCCGGTATTGGTCATGCGCGGCATCGGCATGTGGGCGTAGGACTGGCGGCGACCATTGCCGGTGGCCTTCATGCCCATCAGGCGCGCGCTCATCCGATCGTGCATGTAGCCGACCAGAACGCCGTCCTCGATCAGAATCGTGCGCTCGGTCGGGGTGCCCTCGTCATCGACGGTCAGGGAGCCTCGTCGGCCGGGGAGGGAGCCGTCGTCGAAGACGGTGACGCCCTTGGCGGCCACGCGCTCGCCGATGCGGCCCGAGAAGGCGCTGATCCCCTTGCGGTTGAAGTCGCCTTCCAGCCCGTGGCCGACCGCTTCGTGCAGCAGCACGCCGTTCCAGCCCGGACCCAGCACCACGTCCATCTCGCCTGCCGGACAGGCGACGGCGTCGAGGTTCACCAGCGCCATGCGCAGGGCCTCGTCGACCTGGTCTCGCCACTTGTCCGGCGAGATCCAGGCGGCGAAACCGGCGCGGCCGCCGGCGCCCGACGAGCCGCTTTCGCGGCGGCCATCCTTCTCGACGGTGACCTGGACATTGACCCGCACCAGCGGGCGCACGTCGCGGATCAGCCGGCCGTCGGCGCGCAGGATCTCGACCACGCGGCGCTCGCCGGCCAGCGAGGCCATCACCTGCACGACGCGCGGGTCGCGGGCGCGAGCGAAGGCGTCGATCTCCTGGAGCAGGGCGACCTTGTCGGAAAAGTCCGGCGCGCTGACCGGATTATCCTCGCCGTAAAGCTTCTCGTTGGTGGCGCGGGGACCTTCGGCGGAGACGCCCGCGTGGCCGCGCTTGGCCAGGCTGGCCGAATCGGCCGCGCGGCGGATGGCGGCCTCGCTGATCTCGGCGGCGTGGGCGTAGCCGGCCGTTTCCCCCGCCACGACGCGCAGGCCAAACCCCTCGCCGCTGTCATAGGCCGCGCTCTTCAGGCGTCCGTCGTCGAAGACGAAGGCTTCGCTCTCGGAGCGCTCGAGGAACAGTTCCCCGTCGTCGGCCCCGGTCAGGGCCTCGCCCAGGATCCGCTGGGCGCGTTCGGGATCGACGCCGGCGGCGTCCAGGATGGATGGACCCAACAGTGAAGAGGCGGGGAGCGGTGCGTTCATGAGCCTACAGGTAGGGCTTCCGAACGCGTCCGTCACCCCGCCCCTTTGTCGCGAGCCGTCCGTGGACGTCGTCGCCTTCTAGAAATCGCGTCGGACCTCGCCGGAACCGGTGATTTCGGTGTCGACGCTCTTGGGCGCGGTGCGCAGTTCGACGTCGCCGCTGCCGGAGATGTCGATCTTGACCTTGCCGGTGGCGAACACCGCGCCGCCGCCGCTGCCGGAGACGTCGACCACGGCGTCCCGGCCCTTCAGATCGGCGAGATCGGCGTAGCCCGAGCCGGAATTGTCGACCGAGATCGTCTCGGTCCTGCCCTGGGCGTTGACCCGGCCCGAACCCTCGATCGACACCGACAGGCGCGGCTGGTCGTAGCGGTGGATCTTCAGGTCGCCCGAGCCCTCGACCTCGAACCGGGTCACGGCCGGCGCCACGACCGTCACCTTGACCCTTTCGGCGTCGCTGCGAACTTGCAGGCCGTCGGCGCCGAGGGTCATGGTGGCGCGCTCGACGATGTCCTCGTCGTCCAGCGTCAGCCGGCCGCCCTCGACCCGCATGTGGTCGACATAGGCCTGGGGACCCGAGATCACGACCTTGGCGTCGGCGCCCTGGACGTAGGTGACGTCGACGGGCAGGTCGATCGACAGCGTGTCCTTGCCGGTCCAGGCGAAGGTGCGGTCGACCAGCGCCGGCGCCGGGCCGCCGTGACCCAGGCCGACATGGCGGCCGGTATGGATGACCCTGCCGCCGTCGCGAACGACGATGGTTTCGTCGCCATTGATCGGAATGGTCCAGCCGTTCTTGATGATTTCCGGTCCGGCGACCCAGGCGACGCCGGCGAAGCAGACGACGGCCAGAGCCAGGCTCGCGGCGCCGACGATGAGCGTATTGCGGATCAGCATGTCAGGTCCCCTCCCTTTCGCTCAAACTTGATCGATGGCCGGCTTCAGGAGCCGGAAGTGAAGGCGGCCGTACCAGACCACCAGGTTGAACAGGCCGACCGTCGCGGCGGTCAGCAGCGCCCCCAGGAAGGTGGCCGCGGCCATCAGGCCCAGGCCGATCAGGAACGCGGTGATCGGTCCGCCGGGCGGCGAGGCCAGCGGTCCGACGGCGAAGACGAAGCCGCCGCCGATGAACAGCGCGACCACGGCGACCAGCACCCCGAACAGGGCGCCCAGCACCCCCATCAGCAACGGCAGCAGGAACATCACGTCCAGCGCCCCCAGGCCCAGCAGGGCGACGATGGCGCCGGCGGCGTTCGACGGGCTCTTCTTCTCTTCCCATTGCCTGAGGCCAGCCTCGGCGCGCAGTTCGCGGGCCAGGCGGTCCGGATCGCCCAGGGCCGCGGCGACCTCGGCCTCGCTGCGGCCGGCGGCCTCGGCGTCTGCGAAGTGCGCCTCGTGATCGGCGACGATGTCGGCGATGGTCGTCACCGGCAGCCCGGCGAGGCCTCGACGCAGACGTGAAATGAACTCGGCGCGGGTCATGCGGCGGCTCCCACGATGTCGTTGACCGCGTTCGAGAAGGCGGCCCATTCGGCTTTCTGCTGCTCGAAGCTCCGACGGCCCGCGTTGGTCAGGCGGTAATATTTGCGCGGCGGACCGCTCTGGCTTTCCACCAGATAGGTCTCGACCAGTCCATCCGACTGCATGCGGCGCATCAGCGGATAGATCGTCCCTTCCCCCATATCGATGTCCTTCGTCAGCCGGCTGGCGATCTCGTAGGCGTAGCTGTCGGCGCGGGAGAGCAGGGCCAGCACGCAGAGGGCCAGCACCCCCTTTTTCAGTTGAATCTCGATTGTTTCCGGCACGGCCTCTCTTGCCTCCGTTGATGCTCTCTTCTACCGCCAGGTACTGATCATCGCAAGGTACCTATCCATGAACGATACGTAATGACGCGGAGGCCCCATCCGGCGAAATCGTCGCGGTTTTCTAAGAATGATTCTCGACTAGGCGCGCGGGTCTTGGGCAGGCGGGCAATCGCGGGCCACGCACGCGGTCTCAGCGGCTTGGCAACCGCTGGCGATGCGCGTATGCAGCCGATGGACCAACATGCGGACGGGCTGGCGCCGACGCGCGACTCATTTCGAGGCGCGTCGATCGCAAGGGGGCCGATCGTGTGTCGTAATAAGCAAGTCGGCGCGGCGAGACCTTGAGAGAGGTCAAATCCGCCGAAACGGGCCGTGAGGGAAATGAAGGCGCAATTTTCGGGGATTCGGCGGATCTTGACGGGCGCGTCGGCGCTCGCCGCCACGATGATGTTCGCGGGACATGCTCTCGCCGAGGATCTGCTGGGCCAGCCGACGCCGGGGGCGATCGACCTTCAGCCGGCCGCTTCGGAGCTGAAGCACCACGCGATCTGGTTCCATGACGTGATCCTGCTGCCGATCATCACCGGCATCACCCTGCTGGTGCTGGGCCTGCTGATCTGGATCGTGGTGCGCTACAACAAGAAAGCAAACCCGGTTCCGGCCAAGTTCAGCCACAACACCACGATCGAGATCATCTGGACCCTGGTGCCGGTCCTGATCCTGATGGTCATCGCCATCTTCTCGTTCCGGCTGCTGTTCCACTACAACGACATGCCCAAGCCCTACATGACCGTGAAGGCCACGGGCTATCAGTGGTACTGGGGCTACGAATATCCTGATCAGAAGATCAGCGAGATCGTCTCCCTGCCGCTGTCCAAGGAAGACGCCGACGCCAAGAAGGTCCCGTACCTGCTGGCCGCCGACAAGGCGATGATCGTGCCGGTGGGCAAGGTGGTTCGCGTGCAGGTCACCGGCGCGGACGTCATCCACTCGTTCGCCCTGCCGGCCTTCGGCCTGAAGATCGACGCCATCCCCGGCCGCCTGAACGAAACCTGGTTCAAGGCCGAGAAGACCGGCGTGTTCTACGGCCAGTGCTCGGAGCTCTGCGGCGTCGACCACTCCAACATGCCGATCGAGATCCACGTGGTCTCGCAAGGCGAGTTCGACGCCTGGGTGAAGTCGAAGGCCGCGCCGGCCGCCGCGCCCGCGGCTCCCGCCGCCGCCGCTCCGGCCGCGACCCCCGTCTCGGCTCCGGCCGCTCCCGCTTCCGCTCCGGCCGCGGCGAAAGCCGCGCCGGCGGTCTAGAACGCTCGTTAGGATAACAGTCCGATGGCTCACGCCGCAGACACTCACGGCCACGGCGGTCACGACGACGCCGACCACAAGCCGCCCTTCTTCCAGCGCTGGTTCTTCTCGACGAACCACAAGGATATCGGCACGCTCTACATCCTGTTCGCCATCATGGCGGGCATCGTCGGCGGGGCCCTGTCGGGCCTGATCCGCTGGGAGCTGATGAACCCCGGCATCCAGATCTTCCGTCCGGACTCGCCGATCCACCTGATGGGTCTCGTCGAGCAGACCAAGCACGGCTACAACGCCGTGGTCACCGCCCACGCCCTGATCATGATCTTCTTCATGGTTATGCCGGCGATGATCGGCGGTTACGGCAACTGGTTCGTCCCGATCATGATCGGCGCGCCGGACATGGCCTTCCCGCGGATGAACAACATCTCGTTCTGGCTGCTGTGCGCCGCCTGGGTGCTGCTGGTGACGTCGATGTTCACGCCCGGCGGCCCCGGCCAAGGCTTCGGCGGCGGCTGGACGATCTATCCGCCGCTGTCGACGATCGGCCACAAGGGCCCGGCCATGGACCTGGCCATCCTGGCCCTCCACCTGGCCGGCGCCTCGTCGATCCTCGGCGCGATCAACTTCATCACCACGATCTTCAACATGCGCGCGCCGGGCATGACCCTGCACCGCATGCCGCTGTTCGCCTGGTCGGTGCTGATCACCGCCTTCCTGCTGCTGCTGTCGCTGCCCGTCCTGGCCGGCGCCATCACCATGCTGTTGACCGATCGTAACTTCGGCACGCACTTCTTCGACCCGGCCGCCGGCGGCGACCCCGTCATGTTCCAGCACCTGTTCTGGTTCTTCGGTCACCCGGAAGTGTACATCCTGATCCTGCCGGGCTTCGGCATCATCAGCCACATCGTCTCGACCTTCTCCAAGAAGCCGGTCTTCGGCTACCTGGCGATGGCCTACGCGATGGTCGCCATCGGCTTCGTCGGCTTCGTGGTGTGGGCGCACCACATGTACACGGTCGGCATGAGCATCAACCTGCGCGCCTATTTCGTGGCCGCGACGATGATCATCGCCGTCCCGACCGGCGTGAAGATCTTCAGCTGGATCGCCACGATGTGGGGCGGCTCGCTGGACTTCAAGACGCCGATGCTGTGGGCGATCGGCTTCATCTTCCTGTTCACCGTCGGCGGCGTCACCGGCGTCGTCCTGTCCAACGCCGGCATCGACTACAGCCTGCATGACACCTACTACGTGGTGGCGCACTTCCACTACGTGCTGTCGCTGGGCGCGGTGTTCGCCATCTTCGGGGCCTTCTACTACTGGTTCGAGAAGATGTGGGGCGTGAAGTACAACGAGTTCCTCGGCTGCGTTCACTTCTGGGTCATGTTCGTCGGCGTGAACCTGATCTTCTTCCCGCAGCACTTCCTGGGCCTCCAAGGCATGCCGCGTCGCTACGTCGACTATCCGGAAGCCTTCGCGAAGTGGAACTACGTCTCGTCGGTCGGTTACATGATCACGGTGGTCGGCGTCGCCGTCTTCCTGATCGTGCTGATCGAAGCCGCCATCCGTCGCCGCAAGGCCGAGGCCAACCCGTGGGGCGAAGGCGCCACCACGCTGGAATGGACCCTGTCCTCGCCGCCGCCGTTCCACCAGTTCAGCGAACCGCCCGTGATCAAGGAAGACGGCCACCACTAAGGCTCGTCCTCCGGATCGGATCCTAAGCCTGGGGGCGCGGTCGAGACCCGAAAGGTCATGACCGCGCCCCTTCGCCCATTGAAGACCGGTATATTCAAGCTTCCATGTCGAAGACCGCCGCCATGACTCCGGACAGCATCTCGCCGGATGCCCCGCGTTCCGACGCGATCCAGGCCGCCCGCTGGCAGGACTACTTCCAGCTGATGAAGCCGCGCGTCATGTCGCTGGTCGTGTTCACCGGCCTGACCGGTCTGCTGGCCGCCCGCGCGTCGGTGCATCCGCTGCTGGGCGCCGTGGCCGTGCTGTGCATCGCCATCGGGGCGGGGGCCTCGGGGGCCCTGAACATGTGGTACGACGCCGACATCGACCGCCAGATGCGTCGCACGCGCGGCCGCCCGGTCCCGGCCGGCAAGGTCAAGGGCGAGGAAGCCGCTACCCTGGGCGTGGTGCTCAGCCTGCTGTCGGTGATGTTCCTGGGCTTCGCGGTCAACTGGTTCGCCGCGGGCCTTCTGGCCTTCACCATCGTGTTCTACGCCGTCGTCTACACGATGTGGCTCAAGCGCTGGACGGCGCAGAACATCGTCATCGGCGGCCTGGCCGGCGCCCTGCCGCCCGCCATCGGCTGGGCCGCGGCCACCGGCCACGCGCCGCTGAACGCCTGGCTGATGGTGGCGATCATCTTCTTCTGGACCCCGCCGCACTTCTGGGCGCTGTCGCTGTACGTCACCACCGACTACGCCAAGGCCGGCGTGCCGATGCTGCCGGTGGTCAAGGGCGCCAAGGAAACGCGGAAGCAGATCCTGATCTACAGTCTGATCCTGATCCCGATCTGCCTGTCGCCGGTGCTGACGGGCCTGGGCGGCCCGATCTATCTGGCCGTCGCGGCCCTGGGCGGGGCTGTGTTCCTGGTCCTGGCCTGGCGGGTGTTCGCCAGCAAGGCCGGCGACGCGGCCGATCCGCGCGTCACCGATCGCGCCCTCTACGAGGTCGACGAGGACGAGCACGCCGCCGGCGCCAAGGCCGCCCGCAATCTGTTCGCCTTCTCGATCCTCTATCTGTTCGCCCTGTTCGCCGCCCTGTTGGGCGAGGCCGTCGCGGGCGTTCCCGCCCTGGAGCTGCTGAAGTGAATCAACCCGTCGACGACAAGGCGGCGCGGGACGCGGCCGCCAAGGCCCGAAATGGCCGCAACATCGCCATCGGCCTGGGGCTGGCGGCGTTCGTGGTCCTGGTGTTTATCGTCACCCTCGTGAGGCTCGGCGCCAATGTCGCCCAACCGCACCCCTAAGGACGGCCTGACGCCGCAGGAGGTCGCCGCCCGTCGCAACGGCAAGGTGGCCCTGATCTGCGCGGTCACCTTCTTCGGCATGGTCGGCGCGGCCTATGCCGCCGTGCCGCTGTACAAGCTGTTCTGCCAGGCGACGGGCTTCGACGGCACGGTGCGCAAGGCCGTGGCCAAGCCGACCCGGATCCTGGACCGCAAGGTCACCATCCGCTTCGACGCGAACCTCCGAGACCTGCCCTGGGAATTCCAAACCCTGCAGGCCAGCCAGGACGTCCGCATCGGCGACACGGGCCTGGCCTTCTTCAAGGTCACCAACCCGACCGACAAGCCCCAGACGGGGCGGGCGCTGTACAATGTGGTGCCCGAGTCGGCCGGACCCTATTTCCAGAAGCTGGAGTGCTTCTGCTTCTCGAACCAGACGATCCAGCCCCACCAGACGGTCGAATTCCCGGTCGTCTACTTCGTTGATCCCAAGTTCGCCGACGATCCGGAGACCCAGGGCAAGAACGAGATCACGCTCAGCTACACCTTCTTCCCGGCCGTCGAGGACGCGAAGAAGTCGAAAGTCGCGGCCGAAGCGCCGCCTCGCATCGTGGAACCCCTTGGCGGCGCACCGTCGAGAGGGCTATAGCGTTTAACAACGATCACGGCGCTGGGGGGAAACCTGCGACCGTGGCCTGAGGGATATAAGGGTAAGCAGCAACATGGCCGGCGCCGTCAAACACGACTACCACATCCTTCCGCCCAGCCCCTGGCCGTTCGTCGGCTCGGCCGCCGCGACCGTCATGGCGATCGGCCTCATCGGCTGGATCAAGGGCGGCGTGCTCGGCATCGAGAAGGGCAACTGGGCCATCTTCGCCGCTGGCGTCGCGGGCGTGCTCTACACCATGTTCGGCTGGTGGTCGGACGTGGCCAAGGAAGCCAAGGCTGGCGACCACACCCCGGTCGTCTCGATCGGCCTGCGCTACGGCATGATCCTGTTCATCGCCTCGGAAGTGATGTTCTTCGTGGCGTGGTTCTGGATGTTCTTCGAGATGGCGCTGTTCCATCATCACCGCACCCTGTCGGCGATCGAGGAAGTCCGCACCGCCTGGGCCACCTGGCCGCCGGCCGGCGTCGAGACCGTCTCGCCCTGGCACCTGCCGCTGGTCAACACCCTGACCCTGCTGCTCTCGGGCACGACCGTGACCTGGGCCCACCACGCCCTGCAGACCGGCGACCGCAAGGGCGCCCAGTGGGGCCTGATCCTGACCATCCTGCTCGGCGCGCTGTTCACGACCATCCAGGTCTATGAGTACAGCCACATCAACCACGAGCACCTGTTCTACTCGGAAGCCGCCGCCAACTCGGGCCTCTACGGCTCGACCTTCTTCCTGGCCACCGGCTTCCACGGCTTCCACGTGTTCGTCGGCACGGTCTTCCTGATCGTCTGCCTGATCCGCCTGATGAACGGCGCCTTCACGCCCAAGCAGCACTTCGGCTTCGAAGCGGCCGCCTGGTACTGGCACTTCGTGGATGTGGTCTGGCTGTTCCTGTTCGCGTTCATCTACGTGATCTTCGGGGCCTCGGCCCACTAGATCGAGAGATCCCAAGGGGCCCGGAACGCCAGACAGCGTTCCGGGCCTTTTTCGTTTCAAGGCGTCGTTTCCATGACCAAGATCAATCCCTACGCCGCCGGCGCGCGCGGCCTCTGCCCCCAGTGCGGCGAGGGCCACCTGTTCGAGGGCTTCCTGAAGGTGGCCCCCTTCTGCGAGGCCTGCGGCTTCGAGCTGGGCAAGTACGAGACCGGCGACGGCGCGGCGACCTTCGTGATCCTGATCGCCGGGACGATCTGCGCGTTCGGGGCGCTGTTTTCGATGTTCGCCTGGAACTGGCCGGTCTGGGCGCTGCTGATCGTCTGGCTGCCGGCGGTGTTCGTCATCACCCTGGGCCTGATGCGCCCCGCCAAGGGACTGATGGTGGCCGCCCAGGCCGCTCAGAAGGCCTCGGAAGCGGGGCGCGGCGATGTCTGAGGCCCCGGCCTCCGGCGCGCGCGCCTTTCCGATCGGTCTGACGATCGCGACGGCCATCGCCTTCCTAATCCTCTGCGGCCTCGGAACCTGGCAGGTCCAGCGACTGCACTGGAAGGAAGGCATCCTCGCGCGCATCGAAAAGCTGAAGACCGCGCCGGCCCTGCCGCTGGTCCAGGTTCTCACCGCCGAGGCCCGGCCCGACGACCTTGCCTGGACGCGGGTCAGCGTCGACTGCGGCGATGTCGCGGGGCCGGCCCTGCCGCTGGTCTATGGCGTGCGCGGCGGCGATGTCGTCTGGCGCGCCCAGGCCCCGTGCGCGGTGCTCGCCGGTCCTTACAACATGATCCTGGTCGATCGCGGCGTCGCGCCCGACCTGACCGGCCAGGTCGCCCCGCCACCCCGCGCCTTCGACGCCCCGCGGCGCGTGGTCGGCGTCCTGACCCCGATCAAGCAGCTGGGCGGCGATCGTGGCGAGATCCTCAAGCGCTTTCCTGGCCGCAAGCCCGCGCCGCTGGTCCTGATGGCCGAGCAGGAAACCCCCGCTGTCGCCGGGATCACCCCCGCGCCGCTGCCGGTAGAAATTTCCAATCGGCACCTGGAATACGCTCTGACGTGGTTCGGTCTTGCCGTAACCCTGCTGTTTATCTATGCCGCCATGCTCTGGCGGAGATTGAGACCCTGATGCGTTACGTGTCGACCCGCGGCCAGTCCGCGTCCATCGGCTTCCTGGATGCGGTGCTGGCCGGCCTGGCCCCCGACGGCGGCCTGTACGTGCCCTCCGAGTGGCCGCGGTTCACCTCCGCCGAGATCGCCGCGTTCGCGGGCAAACCCTACGCCCAGGTCGCCGCCGCCGTGGTCGGCAAGTTCGTCGGCGACGACATTCCGGCGGGCGACCTGCTGACGATGTGCGAGGAGGCCTACGCCACCTTCGCCCACACCGCCGTCGTCCCGGTCAAGCAGCTGACCCCGAACCGCTACCTGCTGGAGCTGTTCCACGGCCCGACCCTGGCGTTCAAGGACGTGGCGATGCAGCTGCTGGGGCGGCTGTACGACTATGTGCTGGAACGCCAGTCGCGGAAGATGACCATCATCTGCGCCACCTCGGGCGACACGGGCGGCGCGGCCGTCGAGGCCTTCCGGGGCCGCAAGAACGCCCGCATCGTCGCCCTCTTCCCCGAGGGCCGCATCAGCGAGGTGCAGCGCCGGTTCATGACCACGGCGACCGACGCAAACGTCGCCTGCATCTCGGTGCTGGGGTCGTTCGACGACTGCCAGGCGATCGTCAAGCAGGCCTTCCAGGACGACCAGTTCCGCCACGCGGTCGACCTGTCGGGGGTCAATTCGATCAACTGGGCGCGGATCGCGGCCCAGAGCGTCTATTACTTCACCGCCGCCGTGGCCCTGGGCGCGCCCAGCCGCGAGGTGGCCTTCGTCGTGCCGACCGGCAATTTCGGCGACGCCTACGCGGCCTTCGTGGCCAAGACGATGGGGCTGCCGATCCATTCGGTCACGGCCGCCACCAATTCCAACGACATCCTGGCGCGCGCCTTTGAGACCGGCCGCTATGCGCGCGGCGCGGTGGCGGCCACTCAGAGCCCCGCCATGGACATTCAGGTCGCCAGCAATTTCGAGCGCCTGTATTTCGAAGCCGTCCGTCGCGACGGCGTCGAGACCGGCCGCGCCTTCCGCGCCTTCGCCGACACGGGCCTGCTGGACATCCCGCCGGGCGCCCACGCCTGGATGCGCGAGCTCTTCCGCGGCGCGTCGGTCAGCGAGGCCGACACGGCCAAGACCATGCTTTCGACGCTGAACGAGACCGGCGAGATCGTCGATCCCCATACCGCCGTCGGGCTGGCGGCGGCGCAGGGCCTGCGTCTTGACCCGTCGATCCCGGTCGTCGTGCTGTCGACCGCCCATCCCGCCAAGTTCCCCGAGGCGGTGCAGGCGGCCACCGGACTGCTGCCGAGCACGCCGCGCGCGACGCCGGACCTCTCCAGGAAGCCCGAAAAGTTCGAGCGCCTCCCGGCCGACGGCGCGTCGGTGAAGGCCTTCGTGCGGACCTTCGCGGCCAATAGCTGAAGCCAGACTGGTGTTTAGCGGCGTGAGGCACTAGATACCGCGCCTCATGACCGCGATCCTCCGCACCCTGCCCAATGGCGTCCGTGTCGTCTGCGACCCGATGCCGGGTCTCGAAACCCTGGCCCTGACCGTCGTGGCGGGGCGCGGCGCCGCGTACGAGGATCCGGCGCGCTCGGGCTGGTCGCACCTTCTGGAACACATGGTGTTCAAGGGCGCGGGCCAGCGTTCGGCCCGCGACATCGTCGAAGTGATCGAAAGCGAGGGCGGCTCGATCAACGCCGCGACGGGCTATGAGCGCACCAGCTTCCAGGTGCGGGCGCTGAAGGGCGGGCTGGATCTGGGCATGGACGTCGCCGCCGACCTCGTGCGACGCCCGACGCTGGATCCCGCCGACCTGACCCGCGAGAAGCAGGTCGTCGCCCAGGAGATCGCCGAGGCCGCGGACGCGCCCGACGACTATGTCTTCGACCTGATCCAGCGCGCCAGTTGGGGCGATCATCCGGTGGGCCGTCCGATCCTGGGCACGGCCGAGACCGTCGAGGCCGCCTCTGTCGAGGCGCTGGGCGACTGGCGCGCGGCGCTCTATGCCGCCGACCGCCTGGTCGTCAGCGCCACCGGCGCGGTCGAGGAGGCCGAGCTGATGGCCGCCGCCGAGCGGGCCTTCGGCGACCTGCCGGCCACGCCGGGCGCGGCCATGCCCGAGGCCGCCGCCTTCGTGGGCGGCCCGCAGGCCGAGGCGCGCAAGCTCGAGCAGGCGCATCTGGTCTTCATGCTGCCGGCCTGCGGTTCGCGAGACCAAGACTATTTCGCCCTGCGGATCTTCGCCGAGTGCCTGGGCGGCGGCATGTCCTCGCGGCTGTTCCAGGAGGCGCGCGAGAAGCGCGGCCTCGCCTACAACATCGACGCCTACGCCGACACCTATGCCGACCACGGGGCTCTGGGGATCTATGCCGGCTGCGCGGCGGGCGACGCCGTCGAGACGGCGAAGGTCTGCGCCGGCGAGATCGCCAAGCTGGTCGAGCGCATCGAGCCGGCCGAACTGGCCCGGGCCAAGGCCCAGCTGAAGGCCCACATGTTCATGGCGCGCGAGCAGCCCCTGTCTCGCGCCGAGCAGGGCGCCGGCCAGGTGCTGCTGTTCGATCGGCTTTACGCCCCGGCCGAGCTGGCCGCAGAGGTCGACGCGGTGACGCCCGCCGACGTCGCGCGGCTGGGCGGGCGACTGCTGTCCGGCAAGGCCGCCACCGCCGTGCTTGGCGCCAAGTCGGCCCTGAAGGCCGGCGAGGCCTTCGACAAGGCGTTGTTCCGGGCGGCGTGAGCGTTAAAGGTGGCGCGGTGAAGCAAACAGAGTCTGGTGCGTATCCGCCTTGCTGTCGTTCCTGAAGCCCCGTCCCCCGCCGCGGCTGCTGGGGCGCAAGGTCTATCTGCGGCCGCCGCGTCCGCATGACCATAAGCCGTGGGCGGCGCTGCGCCTGGCGTCGCGTGATTTTCTGGAGCCTTGGGAGCCGACCTGGCCCGAAGGCGATCTGACGCGCCCGGCGTTCCGCGCCCGCCTCGCCGCCTATGCTCGCGAGATGGAGCTCGGCGAGGCCTATCCGTTTTTCATCTTCCGCCAGGAAGACGACGCTCTGGTCGGGGCCGTGCGTCTGTTCCACGTGCGGCGCGGCGTCGCCCAGACCGGGACCATCGGCTATTGGGCCGGGCAGCCGTTCGCGCGCCAGGGCTATATGCGGGACGCGGTCGAGACCCTGATCCGCTTCGCCTTCCAGGGCCTGAACCTGCATCGGCTGGAGGCGGCGTGCATGCCGGAGAACGACGCCTCGGCCAACCTGTTGGTGAAATGCGGGTTTTTGGAAGAGGGATACGCCCGCGCTTATTTGAAAATTAACGGCGATTGGCGAGATCATCGTCTGTTCGGCCTGATCGCGCCCGAGTAAGCGCTGTGGATCGGGCTCGACGCGGTTGGGACGGGCATGTCTTTCAAGACGGGCGAACGACGGATCTGGGACACGACGGCGACGCTGGAGGCGTTGAGCGGCGCCGACGTCGCCCTGTGGATCTGGGAGCCCGAGGCCGACCGCCTGCGCCTCAACGGCGCCGCCCGCGCCCTGGGCCTGGGCCCGCTGGCCCCCGAATGCTCCTCCGCCGCTTTCCGCGCCCTGGCCCTGCCGCAGGACCGCGCCCAGGCCGAGGAGGTCCTCAGGCCGCGTGAGCCCGGTTGCGAGGTCGTCGCCCGGTTCCGCGTGCGCGGCGGCGAGACCTGCCTGTGGCGCGGCGTCTGGCTGGAAGAAGGCGTCCGCGCCGCCGGCGTCGTCGCCCCCGAAACCAAATTCTCGGCCTCCGAGCGCTGCGGCCTGACCGGCCTTCTCGATCGTCGCAGTTTCATCGCCCGGGCTCGCGAGCGGTTGTCGCGCGACGGCGTGCATGAGCTGGTCGTCGCCGATCTCGACAGGCTGCGCCGTCTCAACGAGGCCCTGGGCCACGAGCGCGCGGACTTGGTGCTGGCGGCGCTTGGGTCGCGCCTTGCCGCGGCCTTCCCCTCGGACGCCATCCTGGGCCGCATCGGCGAGGACGAGTTCGCCGTGCTTTGCGAGCCGAGGGGCTACGAGCCCGCCTCGGTGTTGCGCGACTCGCTGGAGCAGCCGCTGCGCATCGCGGGCTTCGACATTCACCCGACCCTGTCGGTTGGCGCCGTTTCGGTCGAGGGCGGTCTGGACGCCCCCGAGGCGGCCGAGCTCCTGCGCCGCGCCGAACTGGCCGTCGAGGCCGCCGCCGCCGCCGGCCGCGGGGGCGCCGCCGCCTATGGCCGCTCGATGGAGACCGACGGTCTCTCGCGCCTGGCGTTGGAAGCCGACCTGCGCGGCGCCATCGGGCGCGGCGAGATCATGCCCTACTTCCAGCCCGTCGTGCGCCTGTCGACCGGCGCGCTGTCGGGCTTCGAGGCCCTGGCCCGCTGGATCCACCCGCGCCGGGGGATGCTGCCGCCGGACGAGTTCCTGCCGCTGATCGAGGAAATGGGCCTCATGAGCGAGCTGGGCGCGCACATGATGCACGCCGCCGCCAAGCAGCTGGCGACCTGGCGCGATAGCCATCCGGCCATGGGCGCCTTGACGGTCAGCGTCAATCTTTCGACCGGCGAGATCGACCGCCCTGGCCTGGTGGCCGACGTCGCCGAGACCCTGCGCGTCAACGGCCTGCCGCGCGGCGCCCTGAAGTTGGAAGTCACTGAAAGCGACATCATGCGCGACCCCGAGCGGGCCGCCGTGATCCTGAAGACCCTGCGCGAGGCCGGCGCGGGTCTGGCGTTGGACGACTTCGGCACCGGCTTCTCGTCGCTGTCTTATCTGACCCGCCTGCCGTTCGACACGCTGAAGATCGACCGCTATTTCGTCCGCACCATGGGCACGAACGCCGGGTCGGCCAAGATCGTCCGCTCGGTCGTCAAGCTGGGCCAGGACCTGGATCTGGAAGTGGTGGCCGAGGGCGTCGAGAACGCCGAGATGGCCCACGCCCTGCAGTCTCTGGGTTGCGACTACGGCCAGGGCTTCGGCTATGCGCCAGCCCTATCGCCGCGGGAGGCCGAGGTCTATCTGAACGAGGCCTATGTCGACGGCGCCGCGCCTGTGAAGGCGCGGGGGTAGTCGGATTTAGGTCCTCACGCTCGACCGGCGCTGGCGGACAAATGATCCGCCGTGATCCCCAGCTTGGCCAGCGCCCGGGTCCACTTGTGCGCGTGATCCTCGTCGAACAACAGACCTTCGTCGGCGTCGCAGATCAGCCAGACATTGTCGCGCAGTTCCTGCTCCAGCTGGCCGGGACCCCAGCCGGCGTAGCCCAGGGCCAGGATCGATCGGCGCGGGCGGCGGGTTTGGCTGGCCATGGCGTCCAGCACGTCGCGGGTGGCGGTCAGGCCCAGGCCCTCGGCGATGGGCAAGGTCGAGTCCGGCGAGTTGAAGTCGTCGGTGTGCAGGACGAAGCCCCGCTCGCGCTCAAGCGGTCCGCCCAGCAGGACGAGGTCGCGCGGCGCCTCGATCTCGGACTTCACGCCCAGGCGTTCTAGAAGTTCGAACACCGTCAGGCCCTCGACGGGACGGTTCACCGCCAGGCCCACGGCCTGTTCCTCGTCGTGGGCGCACAGGTAGAGCACCGTGCGCTCGAAGCGCTCGTCCTCGATGCCGGGCATCGCCACCAGGAGCCGCCCGGTCAGGAATTCATGCTCGGAGTCTTCGATCATGCTGGCCATGAGCGGAGCATTGGCTCGGAAGGAGACGGTTTCAAGTCGTAGGCTTCGTGAAAGCGCGCTTGGCGACCGCTTCGGCGAGGGATATCGAAGGCGCGGTACTCACCCCCGAGACGAGGAATACGGCCCCATGGCGATCCAGGTTGGCGACACGCTGCCCGCGGCGACTTTCATGACCAGCACGGCCGAGGGGCCGGCGCCGCTCACCACCGACGACATCTTCAAGGGCAAGACCGTCGCCCTGTTCGCCGTTCCCGGCGCCTTCACCCCGACCTGCTCGGCCAAGCACCTGCCGGGCTTCAAGGACCACGCGGCCGACCTGAAGGCCAAGGGCGTGGACACGATCGCCTGCGTCTCGGTCAACGACGTCTTCGTGATGAAGGCCTGGGGCAAGGACCAAGGCATCGACGGCGAGGTCCTGCTGCTGGCCGACGGCAATGGCGACTTCACCCGCGCCATCGGCCTCGACTTCGACGGCAGCAAGTTCGGCATGGGTCCGCGCTCGCAGCGCTATTCGCTGATCGCCAAGGACGGCGTCGTGACCCAGCTGCACGTCGAGGAAGCCGGCCAGTTCAAGGTCTCGTCGGCTGAGTACCTGCTGGAGCAGCTGTAGGCTCCAGGCCTGGCGTCCGTTCCTCGCCGCGCGCGGCAGAGCGGACGCCGCTCCTATTTCCCGGCCACCGCTTCGCGCAGGGCCTGGATCCGGCCGTTCAATGCTTCCAGCGCCGCGCCGTCCATGCCCGAGCGCTCCAATAGCAGGTCGCCTAGACAGCCCGACCGCTCGAGCAGCGCGCGACCCGCCGGGGTCATCCACACCTCAACCCGACGCTCGTCCTCCGAGCTTCGCCGCCGCTCGACCAGACCGGCGGCTTCCAGGCGTTTGACCAGGGGCGTGACGGTGCTGGATTCCAGGTCCAGCCGCGCGGCGACGCCGCCGATGGTCGCGCCATCGGTCTCGCCCAGCGCGCTCAGCACCAGATATTGCGGATAGGTCAGGCCAAGCTCGTCGAGCAGCGGCTTGTAGGCCCGGGTGATCGCCATGCTCGTGGCGTAGAGGGTGAAGCAGATCTGCTGATCCAGCGGGCGCATCGGCGGCGTCTCCGTTCGCGTACTGATCCGCCCTTACCACGAAAAATGATATCGCGATAAGAATCTTCTGGACTCTGGCTCAGGTTGGGCTTAGCCATATCATTATCGCGATAACGAATATCGCGGAAATGAAAAGAGGGATCACCATGAGCCAGTCGAACCAAGCTTCCCGCCGCGGGCTGATGACCGCTGGTCTCGGCCTCGCCGCCGCGGCCGCCGCCGCGCCCCTGGCCGCCCAGGCGGCGACCCCCAAGGCCGCCGCAGCCAAGCCGCACGCCGCCCATCGCGCCCAGAGCGGTTTCGTCACCACGAAGGACGGCGTCCAGATCTTCTACAAGGACTGGGGCCCCAAGGACGCCGAGCCGATCGTGTTCCACCACGGCTGGCCGCTCAGCGCCGACGACTGGGACGCCCAGATGATGTTCTTCCTGCTGAAGGGCTACCGCGTCATCGCCCATGATCGTCGCGGCCATGGCCGCTCGACCCAGACCGACACCGGCAACGAGATGGACACCTACGCCGCCGACGTCATCGCCCTGACCGATCACCTGGACCTGAAGAACGCCTTCCACGTCGGCCACTCGACCGGCGGCGGCGAGGCGATCCACTACGCCGCCCGCGCCAAGCCGGGCCGCGTGGCCAAGGTGGTGCTGGTCGGCGCGGTGCCGCCGATCATGCTGAAGACGCCGGCCAATCCGGACGGCCTGCCGATCGAAGTGTTTGACGGCTTCCGCGCCGCCCTCCTCGCCAACCGCGCCCAGTTTTTCCGCGACGTTCCGGCCGGTCCGTTCTACGGCTTCAACCGTCCCGGCGCGAAGGTCAGCCAGGGCCTTGTCGACAACTGGTGGCGCCAAGGCATGATGGGCGGGGCCAAGGCCCATTACGACTGCATCAAGGCCTTCTCGGAAACCGACTTCACCGCCGACCTCAAGAAGGTCGACCTGCCGGTCCTCATCATGCACGGCGAGGACGACCAAATCGTCCCGATCGCCGACAGCGCTCACCTGGCCATCAAGCTGGTCAAACACGGCACGCTGAAGACCTATCCGGGTCTGCCCCACGGCATGGCCTCGACCCATCCCGAGGTGATCAACGCCGACTTGCTGGCGTTCTTCAAGTCGTAGGTCTCGCCAACCCGCTCGCCATCCCGCGCCTTGTTGTCCAGGGCGGGGATGGCGGCTCAGCGGCCTGGGTCCAGCTTCAGCAGCTTGACCACGTTGTCATGCGGCACCGAGCTTCTCCTCGGCGGCTGTCAGGCCCAGGGCGCGGACCGCCTTCAAGGCTTCGGCGGCCGAGTACCTGCTGGAACAGCTGTAAGCGGCGTTTGGTCGCACGCGGAAAGGGCGGCCCGGCGAACGCCGGGGTCGCCTTTTTTGGTGCGATATAAGAAACGATGAGTTTCGATCATTTCCATTTCATATCCTCGGAGATGGGCGCATCCTTCTCTTGTCAGCGGCGAGAACGGTCTCGCGGCCAGCCAGACAAGGGACTCGAGGGACATGAGCAGCGGTTTCATCACCACCACCGACGGCGCCGAAATCTTCTACAAGGACTGGGGTTCCAAGGACGCCCAGCCGGTCGTCTTCCATCATGGCTGGCCGCTGTCGGCCGACGACTGGGACGCCCAGATGATGTTCTTCCTGGGCCAGGGCTATCGCGTCATCGCCTTCGACCGTCGCGGCCATGGCCGCTCCAGCCAGACCGACACCGGCAACGAGATGGACACCTACGCCGCCGACACCGCGGCCCTGGTCGAGGCTCTGGACCTGAAGAACGCCATCCATGTCGGCCACTCCACCGGCGGCGGCGTGGTCGCCCGCTATGTGGCCCGCTTCGGCGGTAATGGCCGCGTCGCCAAGGCCGTGTTGATCGGGGCCGTGCCGCCGATCATGGTCAAGACCGAAAGCAACCCCGGCGGTCTGCCGATCGAGGTGTTCGACGGCTTCCGCGCCGCCCTGCTGGCCAATCGCGCCCAGTTCTTCCGTGATATCCCCGAGGGTCCGTTCTTCGGCTTCAACCGTCCGGGCGCCAAGGTCAGCCAGGGCCTGATCGACAACTGGTGGCGTCAGGGCATGATGGGCGGCGCCAAGGCCCACTATGACAGCATCAAGGCCTTCTCGGAGACCGACTTCACCGAAGACCTGAAGGCGATCGACGCGCCGGTGCTCATCCTGCACGGCGAGGACGACCAGATCGTCCCGATCGCCGATAGCGCCCATCTGGCCATCAAGCTGGTCAAGAACGGCACGCTGAAGACCTATCCGGGCCTGCCGCACGGCATGGCGACGACCCATCCCGAGGTGATCAACGCCGACCTGCTGGCGTTCTTCAAGGCGTAGGTTTCACACAATTACACCGTCATCCCGCGCTTTATGCGCGGGACCCATGGTTCAGCTTTCACGTGAGAGCCTGATCCCGCTCCGCACCTACGGCGGAGATATGGGTCCCGCGCATAAAGCGCGGGATGACGGTGTTTATTTGGGTTGGAATTAAGCCCCGAGCACGTCTGGCGTCATCGCCTCGAAGTCCGCGCCGCCGATCATGACGCCCGCCGCCGCGCCCGGGACCTGGGCCAGGACGCTTTCGGCGAACACGCGGGCCAGGGCGCGCTTGCTCTCGGCCCAGGCGGCGTCCGCCTCGCCCGAGGTCGCCAGGGCGCCCTTGGCCAGCATCCAGCCGCCGACCACGTCGCCGAGCAGCTTCAGATAGGCGGTGGCGCCCGAAAGCGCGTCGGGCATGGACTTGGCGCGGCGCTCGATCAGCCAGGCCGTGGCGCTGGCCGCCGCGTCGAGGGCGGCCGAAAGGCGCAGGCCGACGGCCTTGAGGTCCGAGGCGTTCAGGGCGTCGATGGTGTCGCGGATGTCGTCCATCAGGTCGGCGACCGCCTGGCCTTCGCCCATCGACAGCTTGCGGCCGATCAGGTCGATGGCCTGGATGCCGTTGGTGCCTTCGTAGATCGGGGCGATGCGGGCGTCGCGGTAGTGCTGGGCCGCGCCGGTCTCCTCGATGAAGCCCATGCCGCCGTGGATCTGGACGCCCTGCGAGGCCGCCCAGACGCCGACGTCGGTCGACCAGGCCTTGGCGATCGGGGTCAGCAGTTCCTCGCGCAGCTTGGCCGCCGTCCGGGCCGCGTCATCGGTCGCCGCGCGGGCCAGGTCGGCGGCGACGGCGGTCGACAGGCAGATGCCGCGGGCGGCCTCGATATGGGCCTTCATCAAGACCAGGGAGCGACGCACGTCCGGATGATCGAACAGGCGCGAGGGATAGGCGCCGGTCCAGGCCGAGCGGCCCTGGGCGCGGTCCTGCGAGAAGGCCAGCGCCTGCTGGTAGGCGCGCTCGGCGATGGCGACGCCTTGCGTGCCGACCTGCAGGCGCGCGGCGTTCATCATCGTGAACATGTTGGGCAGCCCTTGACCCAGACCCCCGACCAGCTCGGCCTTGGCGCCTTCGAACAGCATCACGCAGGTGGGCGAGCCATGAATGCCCAGCTTGTGCTCCAGCCCGCCGACCCGCAGGGCGTTGCGCTCGCCCAGCGACCCATCGGCGTTGACCAGCACCTTGGGCGCCAGAAACAGCGAGATGCCCTTCACCCCGGGGGGCGCGTCCGGCGTGCGGGCCAGCACCAGGTGGACGATGTTGTCGGCCGCGTCGTGATCGCCCCAGGTGATGTAGATCTTCTGGCCGCTGATCTTCCAGCCGCCGTCGCCATCCGGCGAGGCGATCGTGGTCAGGGCCGCGAGATCCGAACCGGCCTGCGGCTCGGTCAGGTTCATCGTGCCGGTCCACTCGCCGGAGACCAGCCTGGGCAGGTAGGTCGCCTTCTGGCTCTCGGAGCCGTGGTGCTCCAGCGCCTCGATCGCGCCCAGGCTCAGCATCGGACACAGGCCGAAGGCCATGTTGGCGGCCTGGACCATCTCGAGCACCGCCACCTCAAGCGTCTTGGGAAGGCCCTGACCGCCATGCTCGGTTGGCGCGGCCAGGCTGGTCCAGCCGCCTTGCGCGAACCGCTGGTAGGCGTCGGCGAAGCCGGGCGCGCAGCGGACCACGCCGTTTTCCAGCTTGGCGCCGACCAGGTCGCCCTGGCGGTTCAGCGGGGCCAGCACGTCCGAGGCGAAGGCGCCGGCCGCTTCCAGCACCGCCGCCACGGTGTCCGCGTCGGCTTCCGGGAAGGCGTCGGCCAGTCGGTCGAAGCCGGCGGCGTGGCGCAGCGAGAAGGCGAGGTCACGGACGGGCGCGCGGTAGGTCATGGCCGAAAGCTCCAGAATTTCGGTCCCCTCTTTAGGCGGGGTGACGCGGCGTCACCAAGCCGCGCGCATCTTTATGCGGAAAATCACGGGTTCGTGATAAGCGCTCCCTTCAACTCCATGGTGGAGTTCCTAAGTCGGGGATCCGTAACCGGTGCTGTTCTAATTTTCGGAGCCCACGATGTATCGTCCTCTCGCCTACGCCGCCCTCGCCGCGGCCCTGCTGACCGCGCCGGCCGCCTACGCCGCGCCGTCGACCGATCCGGCCAAGATGCCGGCCGGCCACTATGTCCTCGACAAGACCCACGCGTCCCTGACCGCCAAGCTCAAGCACATGGGCCTGTCGAACTACACCCTGCGCTTCACCAAGCTGGACGCCGACTACACCTATGATCCGGCCCAGCCGGCGGCCGCCAAGCTGAGCGTCACGGTCGATCCGGCCTCGCTCGACACCTCGACCGGCGCCGACGAGTTCGGCCTGAAGTTCAACAAGGAACTGATCGGCGACGGCTGGCTGGAAGCCAACAAGTACCCGACCATCACCTTCGTCTCGACCGCCATCAATGTCGGCGACGGCCAGCATGGCAAGGTGACCGGCGACCTGACCTTCCACGGCGTGACCAAGCCGGTCGTGCTGGACGTGACCTTCAACGGTTCGGGTCCGGGCATGAACCCGCTGCAAACGCGCGCCGGCTTCTCGGCCGTGACAACGATCAAACGCTCGGACTTCGGCGTGAGCAAATATGTCCCGCTGGTCGGCGACGACGTCACCTTGAACATCGAAGTCGAGTTCCAGAAGAAGTAATCTGTTCAAGACTCGGGGATCTGGGAGACACGCATGGCCGCGAGCCGGACGCGTTACACGACGGTGGCGATCGTCATTCACTGGCTGATCGCCGCGGCCATCGTCTTCCAGATCATCCTGGGCTGGCGGATGGGCGACGGGCCCAAGGGTTCGCCCACGACCTTCGCCCTCTTCCAGCTGCACAAGTCGATCGGCATCACCATCCTGCTGCTGAGCCTGGCGCGCCTGGCCTGGCGGCTGTTCAACAATCCGCCGGCGGCCCCCGAGGGGCAGCCGAAGTGGGAACGGATCGCCTCCAAGGTCGTCCATATCGGCTTCTACGTGATCATGATCGGCCTGCCGCTGACGGGCTGGATCCTGGTCTCGGCCAGCCGCGTGGCGATCCCGACCTTGCTTTACGGGGTCATTCCCTGGCCGCATGTGCCGGGCATTCCCGAACTGGCCGCCGGCCCCAAGCACGTCTGGCATGAGATCGGCGCGCTGGGCCACGGCGTGCTGGTCAAGCTGACCTACGTTCTTCTGGCCCTGCACCTGGGCGCGGTCGCCAAACACCAGATCCTCGACAAGGACGAGGTGTTCGGAAACATGGCGCCCGGCGCCAAGCCCGGCTGGAAGGAGCCTCGCGCCTGGCTAGCCGCCGCCGGCTTCGCCGCCGTGGTCGCCCTCGGCTATCTCTACACCCCGGCC
>Ga0209426_1000259_pt1 | contig 69674 bp, 80 predicted proteins | sample Deesub1362B_J571_FD_187697 | JGI IMG/M metagenome (GOLD analysis project Ga0209426, IMG submission 187697) | Deep oceanic, basalt-hosted subsurface ecosystem from Juan de Fuca Ridge flank, Pacific Ocean, CORK Borehole 1362B_J2.571 (SPAdes)... ... | reverse complement strand
AAAGGTGTGGATGTGAAGGGTGTCAATCTGGATTGGGGTGACTTGGGAAGTAAGAAGATTAAACTGGAGTTCAGGGAGGATGAAAGAGTAAAGAAGGCAATTTCAAAGCTGAGCTTTGATAAGCCTCAACCCCTCGGTGATCTCTACTGGGCGATTGAGGATTCCTACGAATACACGCTGCCCGTCGTTCTGAGCTACGTGAAGCCTGATTCGTCAACATGGGGAAATATGGATTATTACTATGCTAAAAACCAGAAGGTGGGCTTCGGTGTGAACACCTTCATCAGCTCGTGGAGCATAGCTGGGTATAACATAATTCAGAAGAATGACGCTGGAAGCGATATTTACAGTTTCACAAAAGGGGATGACTGCTACATCTGGATGAACGTGCGATATCGCTATGAGAAGTGGGTGTACTATCTCGATGATGACCCGATTCTGACGATGGAGCATGTCTTCGTCAAGGACTTCTATCCGGAAACCATAAGAGCCGGAACTACGAAGCCTGCAAGTGCGAGATTAGCAGCGGTGGATAGCTGGGAGTCTAAGGGGAGCTACACGGCAACGAGCTATGACAAAGCGTACTACCTTTTCAACGTTTACGATCTCAACACAGACCACTTCGCCATCGACTGCCTAAAATTCATCGACGCTCTCGTGCTTGCCGGGAAGATAAGCGGTAGAGCTGCAACAGCTGCTGGAGCTATCGGACTCTTTGTAGATGTGGATTTTAAGTATGACAACATTGAAGCATTTGACATAGACTTAGCACTTTACTCATACCCGGGAATAACGCACGAGGTTCGCATGGCTAAAAGTGTAGCCGTTGCGAGCGTTCCAGCTGTTTACTTTGAAGTACGTTAAGTATAATTTTTTAAAATTATTTTTCAAAAGATACTCCAAAAGTAAATTTCCAAGTAGATTGAAGTTTCAGGTTAGGCTGAACTGGGATGTTGAAAGCACTTAATCAATAAAGTATAAAAACACGTGTTGTCACATAACAACATGAATTCAGGGCGGTGAGAGTGTTGGGTAAAGCGATGGCTGTTCTGATCGTGCTTGCAGTTGTTGTAACAGCAGTTTATGCAAAGACCCTGATGGAGAACACAGCAGTGATAGCTGTTGAGAGTCCGTACAAGGCTAAGGTGTACACTTTCGCCCTGTATCCTGATGGATTTAGACAGGTAGGAAAATACGAGGTTGCAGGGGAAAAGAGCTTAGCCTTATACCTTGGCAGTGCAAAGGCGGCGTGGATGAAAGAATACAGTAAAAACGGAAGGTTATCGCAGCCCCTGATACTGCTTGTTGCTATGTCCGAGAAAGGTGTGGATGTGAAGGGTGTCAATCTGGATTGGGACGATTTGAAGGGTAAAGAGGTTAAATTAGAGTTTAGGGAAGATGAAAGTTTGAAGAGGGTAATTTCAAAACTCAGTACACAATTCGAGCAACCTCAACCCCTCGGTGATCTCTACTGGGCGATTGAGGATTCCTACGAATACACGCTGCCCGTCGTTCTGAGCTACGTGAAGCCTGATTCGTCAACATGGGGGACTATGGATTACTTTTATGCAATTAACAAGAAGGTCGGCTTCAGTGTAAATGTATTTATCAGTTCGTGGAGTATTACTGAATACAACATAATCCAGAAATACGATTCTGGGAGTGCAAAAGCATCTTTCACAACAGGGGACGACTATTATATCTGGATGAACGTGCGATATCGCTACGAGAAATGGGTTTACTATCTCGATGATGACCCGATTCTGACGATGGAGCTCATTTTTGTCAAGGATTTCTATCCAAATACGATTACTAAAAGCACCTACAAGCCGTGGAACGCACAGCTACCTGAAATTGACGATTGGGACTACAAGGGAACATATACATCAGCAACATATACCTATCCATATTACGAACTCAGCGTATCGAACTTTGGAACCGATCACTTCGCAATAGACTGCATGAAGTTCATTGACATTCTTAAGACGGTTGGAAAAATAAGTAGTAAAGCAGTAACGGCTGCAACATCCATTGGGTTGTTTACTGATGTTGACTTCAAGTACGACAATGTTGAAGCGTTCTATTTTGGTCTGGCACTGTATTCAGACCCAGGAATAACCCATACCGTAAGATTGGCTGAAAGTGAAGCTGCTACAAGTGCTCCACAGATATACATTAAAAGCTAAAATTTTTTAATTCAATCCCAGATCATCTTTAACACTCACCAGACCTCTTATAGCTACCTCGTAGAGCTTCTCCAACGGCATGTCCAGCCTCTCAATCATTCTAATCCTGTCCCTGTCACATCCAGCGGCAAAGCTCTTTTCCTTGAACTTCTTCTTTACTGTTTTTGGAGTTACTTCGGTTATCTTTCCCTTCTTTACAAGAGCGCAGGCTATAACCAGCCCCGAAACACTGTCGGCTGCCTGCAACGCAATCTCAACTGGCTTCTCGTAATCACCAAAGAGCATGTGGTTGTGCCTTCTGACAACTTCGGCAATTTCATCATCAACCCCTTCCTTCAGCAAAATCTCCGCTCCTACCAATCCATGTTTCTCCATATCTCCCTGAGTCTGTTCGTAATCAATGTCATGCAAAATGCCAACAGTCCACCATTTCTCTTCATCCTCTCCAAGCTCCTTGGCGAGTTCCCTCATTACAGCAGCGGTTGCTATACAGTGTTTTATCAGCTTCTCGTCACTCACATACTTTTTCAGCAATTCAAGGGGTTCCATGGTGGATATAGATTGAGCTGCTTATTTCCTTTTTTGTTGGGAAAGATAGAAGATATTTTAAGACAAACGACCAAAACAAACATCAATCGAGTTGGCAAAACAAAAAACATGCAGGTGCCATGGAGGCGCGTCGCTTCCTGGCACTGCGATGCATGTGGAGTTTGCTGCAGAGTTTACAGACCAAAGTTAACGGCTTACGAGTATCTGAAACTCAGACATACGGGATTGGTTGAGGAGAAGGCAGGAAGGTTTTACATTCGCAAGATTGACGGAAGATGTCCGTTCCAGCATGGTAATCTCTGCTCGCTACAGCATAATCTTAAGCCAATTGCCTGCAAGACCTTTCCTTTTATCGTGAGGAGGAGGGGAGAGGAGAGCGCTGCCTTCGAGCTTAACAATGAGACCTACTTTGTTTACGCCGAGCTTTTCTGCCCAAATTTGTGCATTAAGTCAGATTTAAAACCTACAAGAAATGCTTATGAGCTTGCAAAGGAGGCAGTGATGATTTTCACCGGAAAAAATGACTTTAAACTCCTCACTGCTCAATTAAACCCAGAAACTGCAAAGCTTCTACGACCCCATTACCATTTGGCGATGGTGTGACGAGGTCTGCAAATTCTTTTAACCTCTCATCAGCGTTCGCCACGGCAATTCCGAATCCGGCAACTCTGAACATATCCACATCATTCTCTGAATCTCCAATAACTGCAAAGCTATCTGGCTTTATTCCGAGCTTCTCAGCAACGTAAACAAGAGCCTTTCCCTTACTAACATCAGCATCCGTGATGTGATAGGCAAAGCCCGAGTCTATTATCTTAACCCCTAACCCATCAATAAGCTTCCTTGCTCTTTCAATGTCAAAATTTCTTCGCAGACAAATTTCCGATTTCCTGTATTCAAAGTCAAGCAGTTCCAGATCAAAATGTCTTTCGAGTATTTCAAGAGCCCTCACGCATTTTTCCTTATCCCCAAGCACAATGTCATCTCCGTCATACTCGAATCTCACGACACCACCATTCTCGCAGATCACAACGTCAGAAACGCCAATCAGCTTTGCTGCAGCCCTTGCAAAGCAGGAAATGTTACCGGTAGCGAGAATCACTGGAACCCTCACCTTCCTGAGTGCATCAACGGCTCTGCAGTTCAAAGCTCTCCTTCTGTCGGTCAGAGTACCATCGATATCAACGGCAATCGCTTCAAGTTTGAACATGGTATCTGGTTAGCAGAGAGGTTAAAAACTGTTTTCAAATTTTCTGGTGGGAATAAACGCCCAAAGCTTAAATAGCAAATTGCTTAGCAAAATCCAATGCCGCTCAGAATTGCAGTAGTTGACAGGGATCGCTGCCAGCCGAAAAAGTGCGGACATGAGTGTGTGAAGTACTGTCCCCGTGTCAGGACTGGAGATGAGACTGTGGTCATAAACGATAAGGCGATAATATCTGAAAATCTGTGCGTGGGTTGTGGTATCTGCGTCAAAAAGTGTCCCATGCATGCTCTGTGGATTGTGGGATTGCCCGAAGAGCTGGAGGGCAGAGAGGTTCATAGATACGGCAAAAATGGGTTCGTGCTCTACAACCTGCCCATCCCAAGAAAGGGATACGTTGTCGGCATTCTCGGCCCAAATGGAACGGGTAAAAGTACCGCGATTAAAATTCTTTCAGGACAGCTCAAACCAAATCTTGGCAGGGAAGAGGCGAGCTGGGAGGAAATATTTGAGCGATTTGCAGGAACAGAGTTGTTGGACTACCTGAAGGGACTTAAGGATGGAAAAATTAGGGTCAGCCAGAAGCCACAGTATATAGAAGCCATTCCGAAGGTTTACAGGGGTAAGGGGAGGGAGTTACTTGAGAGGGTTGATGAAAGGGGTTTAATTGATGAAGTGATTGAAAAACTCAAACTCAATGAGGCAGTAAAGAGAGAGGTTAAGGACCTTAGTGGTGGAGAGCTGCAGAGACTGGCTATAGCTGCATGCATCCTCAGGGAAGCGGATTTCTACTTTTTTGATGAGGTGACGAGCTATCTTGATATTTATCAGAGGACTGCTGTCGCGGGGGTGATCAGGGAGCTTGCAAAGGAGAGGACAGTGATGATAGTGGAGCACGATCTGGCGATTCTGGACATGCTCGCAGACTTCGTGCACATCACCTACGGCACTCCGGGTGTTTTCGGCGTTGTTACCAGCGCAAAGGGTGCAAGGGTTGGGATAAACCAGTATCTGAGGGGTTACCTTGCAGAGGAGAACATAAGGATAAGGGATAAACCTATAGAGTTCGAGGTCTTCCAGCCGAGAGAGGGCGAGAGTGATAAGGTTCTTGTCGAATACCCTCCATTCTCGAAGTCCTTTGAGGGATTCAGACTCGATGTCGAGGGTGGGGAAATCTACCAAGGTGAGGTTCTGGGAGTGGTGGGTTCTAATGCTACCGGTAAATCAACCTTTGTCAAGGTTCTGGCGGGCGTCATTGAGGATGATGACAAAAGAGTGAAGCTGGACGTTAAGGTAAGCTACAAGCCCCAATACGTCAAGGCTGATGTGGACATGCAGGTCGGGATGTTCTTGAGGAGGATTAATCCAATGATTGACAGCTCATATTACAAGACAGAATTTCTAAAACCACTGATGCTGGAAGACCTGATGGACAGAAATCTCGATGATCTGAGTGGTGGAGAGCTGCAGAGAGTTGCCATAGTTGCCTGCTTGCTCAGAGATGCTGACCTCTACCTTCTCGACGAACCCTCAGCCCATCTCGATGTTGAGCAGAGAACCGAAGCTTCGAGGGTGATAAGGAGGTTTGCCATCAACACTGGGAAGAGTGTTCTGGTTGTTGATCACGACATCTATCTGGTTGACATGATCAGTGACAGGTTGATGGTTTTCGAGGGTGAGCCGGGAAAGCACGGCATATCGAGGAGACCGAGGAGCATGAGAGAGGGTATGAACCTTTTTCTGTCAAAGCTGGGCATAACCTTCAGGAGGGATGAGGAAACGAAGAGGCCGAGAGTCAACAAGCCAGATTCGAGGCTTGATAGGGAGCAGAAGGCTGCTGGTGAATACTACTACTATTTTCAGTGACTGAATATTCTTAAATATCTCACGTCAGAGGTGACTGGAATGAGGAAAGTAGAACTGTACACCTACGAGGACGCAAGCAAGGACGTTGAGGAGGGAATGATGGAAAGTGAAGCTGCTGTTAAGAAATGGGAGTCAATAGTAATGGCCTTGAGAGAGATAGAAGAAGTTGCACTCCAAATAACACCCTTCTGTGAGAGGTATATGGATTTTGACTGCAACGGTTGCCCGATGCTGAGATTTGATCTGCCATGCACCGAGGCAATCTCCACCTACTCAATATTTTGCGCAGACCTGAAAAAGCTCAGAATGATCGCAGAAAATATGCTATCAATGGTTATAGCCGTCCAGAGATGTGAAGAGCAGAGTAACAGCTTTTTTGTATGAAGTGCAGAATTTGCGGGCAAAAAACTCCATCCAAGAATTTGCCTGTCTGCCCAAACTGCTCCAGAAAAGAGGAGGTTGCTGAGATAGCTGCAGAGCTTCACCGGCCTTTTTCTGATAGAGTTGTAAAGAAGTGCAAACTCTGCAGCAACGAGTGCTCTGGAGTTCCTCTATGTGGAAAACCCGATTATGGCAACCTCTCATACTATGAAGACCCTCTGCCGACAAACTGCTGTAACTCTTGGTTCTGCAGAGGTAGCGAGCTTTATGGGGTTAATCTGGCAGTATTCTACTACGGCTGCAATTTCGACTGCTTATTCTGTCAGAACTGGAGCCACAAGTTTATCGAGAGGGCGAGGAAAGTTGAAATTGGGGAGCTTCTTGGGGCAGTCAGTAGTAGAGTGAGATGCATATGTCACTTTGGTGGCTCTCCCGAACCTCAACTTCCCTTTGCCTTGAAATTCAGCAGAAAAGCCATGGAGAAAAGGGAGGATATCATGATATGCTGGGAGTGGAATGGAGCGGGAAACAAAAGTCTTGCACTGAAAGCCGCTGAATTAAGCTGGAAGTCTGGAGGGACTGTTAAATTCGACCTGAAAGCATGGAACGAAAATCTCCATCTTCTGTTAACCGGAAGAAGCAATGAGAGGGTGAAAGAGAACTTCATCAGGATTGCGGAGAACTATCCTGGTGTGATCTCGGCAACGACATTACTCGTCCCTCACTACATTGATGAAAAAGAGGTTGAGAACATCGCGAGATTCATTTCTTCCCTCAATCCGGAAATCCCCTACAGCCTCCTCGTCTTCCACCCTGACTACAGGCTGAACGACTTGCCAGTCACACCCCTTTCGCAGGTCAAAAAATGCTATGAAGCCGCAAAAAAGCATTTGAAAAGGGTAAACGTGGGAAATCTTCATCTCTTAGGCCTTAATCGATTTTAACAGTTTCAGAACACCATCAAATGTGTATTCTTCCGGGATCAAGGGCTTGAGACCGTAATCTTCAAGAACCTTTGCCGTTGGGGGCCCTATTGCAACAAGCGTTATTTTTCTCAAAGATTCAAGGCACTCATCATCGCAGAGTCCAAGAAAGCTTTGGGCAATCATACTGCTTGAAAATACGATTGCATCATAGAAACCTTCCTTTACTCTATCAATCTCCCTTTTCTGCTCATTTCCCTGCAATTTTTCAATTCTGTAAACCTCCACATCCCTGAAGTCGGATATTTCAGAAAGACTTTTCAGCACATCGCTACCAGCATTGCTCCGTAAAGCTATCACTCTCTTCCCCTTAAGCATCTCGGAAAATTCTTCAAAAAGGGTTTCAGAATCAAATTTTGTCGGTGTTAGCGCATGTATTCCAGCCATTTCGAGTATTTTGGCTGTTTTTTTGCCTATGGCGATAACTCTGCCAAGCTTCACACCCTTTTCAACTACAACCTTAGCCGCGTTCTGACTTGTTATTATTGCAAAATCGTGTTCGGGGACTTCGAATTCATTGTAAGTTAGCTTTACAAAAGGGCAACCATAAGACTCGAAACCCTCCTCTCTTAGCTTTCTTAAAGTATTTTCAAGAAGCTCTGCAGGTCTAAGAATTAAAATTTTCATAAAAGCTCCTCTCGGAGATCGTTGAGGAACGGATACTTCTCTCTCACCTCGTAAACCTCTCCAAGTCGGATGTCACTCATCATGACCTCCTGATAATCTCCTCCCTCGACCAATACCGCTCCCATGGGATCAACGAGCATCGAGTGCCCCCCATAGTCCAGATCGCCCTCAACACAGTTTACACCAGCGACAAACACCTGGTTATCTATTGCTCTCGCCTGCAGCAGCACCCTCCAGTGCTCAATTCTCTCCTTCGGAAATTCGGCAGGAATTGCTATTATCTCCGCACCCATCTTCACGAGTTTTCGGAACAGCTCAGGAAAGCGAAGTTCATAGCAGATCAGAATCCCTATATCCCCTATCGGTGTTTCAAAAACCTCGATTTTGTCTCCAGCCTTAAAGTGTTTTTTCTCGGATGTGAGCGGGAAGAGGTGAGTTTTTCTGTACTTTCCTATGATCTCCCCTCTGTAGATTATTACGGCTGAGTTGTACAGATTGTCCTCTTCTCTCTCAGCGACTCCTGCAATTATTAGGATATCCCTCTGTTTTGAGAGTTTCAGTACGAGGTCGAGTTCCTCTTCAAGCGGTTCAACAGCTTCGTAGTTGTGTTTGTAAAATCCAGTGTTGAAAACTTCGGGAAGGATAACCATGTCTGCCCTTACTTGAAGAGCCCTCTTTATCAGACTCATTCCCTTCATTATGTTCACTTCCCTGTCAGGGAGAATTCTCTGCTGAGCCAATGCAACACGAATCTTTTCAGAGGTAGTCAATTATCTCACCCTCTTTTGTTATTTTCCAACCCTCTTCAGTTCTTTCAATACAGAACCCCCATTCAAGCATTCGAAGGTGGTACTCAAGCTCTTTCTTTGATATTCCAAGCTTTTCAACTATCTCCTCCTCATTCTTGCCCTCAGCGATCATCTTCAGTATGCTCTTTCTTACAGGGTTCGAAACAGCTTTATGATACCTTTCGTGGTATATTCTGCTCTTCTCAATACTCCCACTGAATTCCTCCCACTTTGCCATCTCAGATAAGTTATGGGGGGGTGAAAATTTTAGTTTTTTCGGATTGTTTACAGTAAAGGTTATATTTCAGATATCGAACAAACGTTCGATGACGAACACATGTTCGAAAACACTACAGGAGGAAATAATAAGACTTAAAGAAGAGAAAAATGCTGTAATTCTTGCTCACAACTATCAGATACCAGAGATACAAGAGATAGCAGATTTTATTGGAGATAGTCTTGAACTGGCTATAGAAGCTACTAAGACGAGAGCAGATGTTATCGTGTTCTGTGGAGTTGATTTCATGGCAGAAACGGCAGCAATACTGAATCCAGATAAGAAGGTAATCGTTCCATCAGTTGATGCCAGATGTCCAATGGCCACCCAACTTCCCGCCGAACTCATAAAAGAGTCGAAAGCTAAAGAAACCATTCCATTTGTGATATACGTGAACAGCTATGCCAGTGCCAAGGCCGAGGCAGATATATGCTGCACATCGGCAAATGTCGTAAAAGTCGTAGAGAGGCTTGATTCAGATGTGGTCTTTTTAGGCCCGGATGCAAACCTTGCGTGGTTTGCAGAGGCTAAAACAGGTAAAAGAGTCATACCTGTGCCCAGTGATGGCTTCTGCTGCGTTCATAAGCGATTTAACGTAAAACACATCGAAGAAATGAGAGAAAAGCATCCAGATGCTGTGATAATCGTGCATCCGGAATGCGATCCAGAAGTGCAGCAAAAAGCGGATTACGTCGGTTCAACGAGTCAGATGCTGAAGTTTGCGAAAGAATGCGATTATAACAAAGTAATCGTCGGCACTGAGATTGGGCTGATAGATAGGATGAAGAGGGAGATACCCGACAAGACGTTCATACCTCTCCACGAAGTCGTCTGCAGAAGCATGAAGCTCAACACACTTGAAAGTCTGCTCGACGCTTTGGAATTTGAATTTAACGTTGTTAGACTACCCGAAGATGTATCGGAGAGGGCTGGGAGAGCTATAAAGAAAATGGTGAGAATTCTATGAAAGTAGGCATTATAGGGTGCGGCTCAGTTGGAAGCTTCGTAGCGAGGTGGCTAAACGGTGAGAGCGGGTTTGAGCTTGTTTCAATTTTCGATATCAACCGTGAGAGAGCAATGAGATTGTCTGAAGAGCTGAAGGTAAACGTTGCCAAGGACATAGACGAGTTTCTGAAGAGCAACATGGATGTGGTTGTAGAGGCCGCATCACAGCAAGCAGTTTTAAATTACGCGGAAAGAGTTTTGAAGTCCGGAAAAGATTTAATCATTCTGAGTGTTGGAGCTTTAGCTGAGGATGACTTTTACGATAAAATAAAAGCTTTAGCCGATGAATTGGGAAGAAGAATCTTTATTCCCTCAGGAGCTTTGGCGGGAGTTGATGCAGTAAGAGCTGTGGCAAGCTATATCGAAGAGGTCATTTTGACAACAAGAAAAAACCCATCGAGTTTTGGTGTGGATGGGAAAGGAATTATTTTTGAAGGTGATGCCAGAAAAGCTGCAAAACTTTACCCTAAAAACTTGAATGTAGCAGCAACACTCGGTGTCGTGGCAGGATTCGACAAGGTGAAAGTTGTGGCGATTGCCGAGGAAGTTAGCGAGAATGTTCACGAAATAGTAGTTAGGGGGAAGTTCGGAGAGATCAAAATTGCCGTCAGAAACAGAAAAATGGAAAACAACCCTAAAACGAGTTATCTTGCAGCACTCTCGGTGATAAAAACACTTGAAAACATTAAGGGCAACATCGTGGTGGGATGATTCCTGAGTTCATTATCAAAAAGAAGATTCTGGAATACCTCGAAGAGGACTTGTATTACGGAGACGTGACATGTGTTGAGGGCAGAAACGTTGTAGCCAATATAATCTCGAAAGATGACGGTGTCATAGCTGGTGTAAAGGTTGCAAAAATCGCCTTTGAATCCTTTGGAATCGAGGTTTTTAGTTCCATAAAAGATGGTGACTTAGTCAGTAAGGGTGACGTTGTAATGAGGGTGAAGGGCAATTCTAAGGATATTCTAATGCTCGAGAGAACTGTTCTTAACATTCTGATGAGGATGAGTGGAATAGCGACGGTAACAGCAGAAATGGTTGAGAAGGCGAGAAATGTAAATTCGAATGTTAAAATTGCTGCTACGAGAAAGACAACACCTGGCTTCAGAATTTTCGAAAAAATGGCAGTTGAAATCGGGGGAGGAGATGCGCATCGCTTCGGACTTGGAGACTGCGTTATGGTTAAGGACAATCATATCGCCGTTGTTGGTGATTTGGTCAAAGCGATAAGATTGGCGAAGTCTGCGAGTTTCACGAAAAAAATTGAAGTTGAAGTTAGAAGTGTTGAGGAAGCTTTGATTGCTGCAAAAGAGGGGGTTGATGTAATCATGCTCGACAACTTCAAGCCGTGGGAAATAGAGAAGGTGATAACACTTTTGGAAAAAGAGGGGGTTAGAAAGAAGGTTTTACTGGAGGTTTCAGGTGGAATAACTCCAGAAAACGTCAAAGAGTATGCTAAAACCGGCGTTGATGTGATTTCTACTGGCTACATTACACACTCGGCTAAAGCTCTGGACCTAAGTCTTATTATAACCTGATATTGTGCCAGTTCTTGGAAGATTCTGACACAACACGACCTCCTTTGGATATGCAATTGTTTGTCTCTCCAAGGTCGAGTCTTATTTATACTCAGTGGATTACGAGAGTTGATGAGAAAGAGGATACTCGACATACTGGAGGATTACGACACACAAAATCTGCACATAGGAACCATAGGAAGCCATTCGGCGTTGAACATACTTAGAGGAGCAAAGGATGAGGGTTTCAGGACAATATGCATCTGCAGGGAGAGGGAAAGGACTGTCTACGAGAACTTTGGCGTGGCAGACGAGTTTTTGGTTGTGGAGAACTACGCAGATTTACTTGATGAAAATCTGCAGGAGAATCTTAGGGATAGGAACACAATTCTTATCCCCCACGGCTCATTTAACGCCTACATAGGCAAATTTGACGACCTTCTTTTACCACTCTTCGGAAATCGCGAGCTAATGTTGTGGGAGACTGATAGGGATAAGCAGAGGGAGTGGCTGGAAAGATCGGGAGTGAAGATGCCGAAGAAGTATGACAGTCCGGAAGATATTGAGGGATTGGCCATAGTCAAGTATCCGGGTGCGAAAGGTGGTAAAGGCTACTTTATCGTTTCAGATGCCAGAGAGTTTTATGAGCTATCTGAGAAAATGGTAAAATTGGGTTTGATAAGCCGCGAAGATGTGGAGAAAGCGGAAATACAGCAGTACATTCTCGGTGCGAACATATACTTCTCCTTCTTCTATTCGCCGGTTTATAGCCGAATAGAGCTTATTGCAGTTGACAGAAGATACGAATCTACAGCAGATGCCCTCGGAAAGGTGCCGGCAAAGGAGCAGCTTAAGGCGGATATAAATCCAACCTACACTGTGATTGGGAACTTTCCAGTTGTTTTGAGGGAGAGTCTGCTTGTTCAGGCATTTGAAGCTGCAAATAACATAGTTGAGGTTTCTAAGGAGATTGCATACCCGGGTATGGTTGGAGCATTCTGTATCGAGTCCATTTTTGATGAAAATGCAACTATGTATGTCTTCGAGATATCGGCAAGGATTGTCGCGGGGACAAATGTGGGCGTTCCCGCATCACCTTACTCTTACATTCTTTTCGGCGAGAATATGTACATGGGTCGGAGAATAGCAAGGGAGATCAGACTTGCTGCTGAAAAGGACATGCTCGCAGAGCTTATCTACTAAAGATTTTTAAACTTCGTAATGATTAAAAGGGTATGGAGGAGATAAGGAGGGCTGCGGAAATTATTGCAAAGGCAAAGCATGCAGTTGTTTTTACAGGTGCAGGTATTTCTGCTGAGAGTGGAATTCCAACCTTCAGGGGAGAGGATGGTCTGTGGAAGAAATATGATCCTGAAGAGGTAGCTTCAATCTGGGGATTCAAGAGGAATCCGAGAGCCTTCTGGGAATTTTCCATGGAAATGAAGGACAAGCTCTTTGCAGAACCGAATCCCGCACATTACGCCATCGCTGAGCTTGAGAGGATGGGTATAGTTAAAGCTGTCATAACACAAAATATTGACATGCTCCACCAGAGAGCGGGGAGCAGAAGGGTTTTGGAGTTGCACGGCAGCATGGAAAAGCTCGATTGCTTGGATTGCGGAGAAACTTATGATTGGGGTGAGTTCTTGGAAGACTTCAACAAGGGAGTAATACCTAGGTGCAGAAAATGTAATAGCTGGTACGTTAAGCCCAGAGTGGTCTTGTTCGGTGAGCAACTACCACAGCGAACTCTGCTTACAGCAATGGAGGAATCGAGGAAGTGTGATGTCTTCATTGTCGTTGGTTCAAGCTTGGTGGTTTATCCCGCTGCCGAACTACCCTACATGGCAAAAAGCTCGGGGGCAAAAATGATCATGGTAAATGCGGAACCAACTGTTGCCGACAACATTTTTGATGTGAAAATATACGGGAAAGCTGGCGAGATTCTTCCAAGAATAGTCGAAGAAGTAAAGAGATTTCGGCAAACCTAAACTTTTTCAGCTTTGATTTTGTGAAACAAAGCATCTCAGCCTCAAGAATTGGAAAATTATAAATATCCATCACGACCATTAACTAATATTTAAATTTAAAAAGAGGTGATGCAGGATGGTTGAACTGGACCTGACTCAGATACAGAAAGATATTTTGTATGCGTTGATAACGCTGTATAAAAAGAAGGCTGGCGGATCGGTGAAGGGCGAGGAGATAGCAGAGCTAATCAACAGAAACCCCGGAACCGTAAGGAACCAGATGCAGGCTTTAAGAGCTCTTGGACTTGTTGAGGGCGTTCCCGGCCCTAAGGGGGGTTACAGACCTACTGCTAAGGCATATGAGCTCCTTTCAGTTACAAGACCTGAAGAGGCTGTAAAGGTCCCAGTAATTGTGAACGGAAACGTCATGGAAGAGCTTACTGCCGAGGAAATTGATTTGCCGTCCATATCTAATCCAAAAACCTGTCAGGCAAGGATAAGGTTGATAGGAGATATCAAGAAGATTAGCCCAGGGGACAACGTGGTGGTAGGACCAACACCGGTTAACGAAATGATGGTTTACGGAAAAGTTGTCGGGAGAGATGATACCGAAAATACGATTGTTATTGACATTGAAAAGATCGTAGCTCTTCCAAAGGATACAGTTGGAGAACATATGTCCTCTCCGATAATAACTGCTGATGCTGGAGACAAAGTAATCAATGCCGCAAAAGTGCTTGCCGAAAACGGAATCTACTGCACACCGGTGAAAAAAGACGGTAAATTCGTTGGCATTTTCACTCTCGACCATGTTGCAAAGGCAGTCGCTGAAGGAAAACTCGATGCTAAGGTCGAGGAAGTTATGCGCCCCAAGCTCGTAATGGTCGAGAAGGATACAAAGATCAGAGAGGCAATAAGACTGATGAGGGACGAGAAAGTTAGAATTCTTCTTGTGACCGACAAAGGAGAACCGGTTGGGGTTATCACGGATCAGAAGATACTTACAAGGCTCGCTCCTGAGCAGATAGTTGTCTGATTTTTCCCCAATTTTTTAGAAAAGAATTAATAGTTTGGAATTCTACCTTGGCTATGGAAGTAAAAGATGCCATGGAAAAGGCTTTTGAGCTGGGACAGAAGTATGAGAGGCAGTATACAGGTTGTGCGCAGACTGTAATAGCTGCGATATTTGACACTCTTGGAATCTGGAATGAGGATGTTTTTAAAGCTGCAAGTGGCTTGGCTGATGGGCTTGGGCTTACAGGTGACGGCAGTTGCGGAGCCCTTGTTGGAGCTTCAATGGTCATAAGCTACCTTTTCCCGAGGGAGAGGAAGGATTTTGCAGACGTTTTCAAACCGATGAAAGCCTATTCCCTTGTGAAGCAACTCCATGATAGGTTCGTAGAGGAATATGGAAGTTGCCGCTGTTACGACATTCAGATGAAACTTATGGGCAGAACCTTCAACCTATGGGACCCAGAAGAGATGAAAGAAGCTTTATCTTTCGGAATGATGGATCATTGCTCAAAGGTTGTTGGGAATACGGCAAGGATGGCTGTGGAGATAATTCTGAAAAACAAAAATTAAATAGAATCTATTAATAAATTTACAAGCCTTTCAAGTTCTTCTCTATTCCTTAGCTTAAGCTCTGCTCCTTTTTTCTCTACAAAGTCTGCCACTTTGATCTTTCTTTCGATTTTTCTACCACCAGCCACGATTTCGATTTCGACATAAGGGAATTCGTGCTCCATCTCCACCTTGACGATCCCTGAAGGGGTTCTGTAGGTGAAGTTGTATTCTGCCTCCTCCTCCAAGCTTATTCCAGCAATACTGGTAGGTCTCTTTTCCGAAACTTTCTCCCATCTTTCAGACATTATTCTATCAATTTCTGCTATCAGAAAGTCATCCATCTTTGCGTGTGCAGCAATGCTTTCAATTCCCCTTTTTATTTTATCGAACAGACCCATACTACTAAGGTTTTTGCAAAATTAAAAAGTTTAACTTGAAAAAGATTAGTGGGGGGTTACCCCGTAAATCCTCACCTTCTCAAGCCAAGCTCCTATCTTCGGGAATATTTCGGTTGGAGCTTTTAGTCCAAATGGTAAGTCCACGTGGGCTGTTCCCTGTATTATGTAGTACTCGTCGTACTGATGCGGAGTCTTTGCCTCCATCAAGTCTCTGATTATCTGATCCGCCTCTACAAGACCATCGTATTCTGAGAGCAGGGTTATGAACGGTACCTTAACTTTTTTCATGTTGTGGATGTAGTAATAATATCCATCCCGCCCCGGTTTCGGAGTTGGTGGCTCGATGAGATACCATCTACCTCCGTTCTCGAAATATTCTCTTGCCGTCTTGTGAGTTCCAAAGTCATTGTATTGAGCGAGGGTTGGTGTGTATAGACTATCAACGATGTATCTTGCCATAAAGTCTTCTAAGGCAGGATTGAGATCGTTCGGATTCGTAAAGGTGAGGTCTCTGATGATCTCACTGTATTCTCCATATTTTTCGTTCATCTTGAAAATTAACTCAAAAACCCTGTCCACAGTCAGCACAGTCTTGTACCACAACTTGTCGCTCTTAGCAATATCTTCGACAATTCCTCTGATATCAATGTAAAGCGGTGTGTCGAGCAGCAACCACGTGAGCTTCATGTCTGTAATTTTGGGTAGAGGTGGTATCATTGCGGGATCGAGAGCTATAACACCAATAACCGTCTCTGCTCCCTCGGTCTCTCCATTTCTTTCTCTAACAAGAGAATCATCCGAAACAACCTTTCTGCACCAGGGTTCACCGAAGAGACAGTGGTAAGTCCACTTAAATTTTGCCCCTTGTAAATACACGTAGCTTACAAGCCCTCCCGTGCTGTGCCCTCCAATAACCGGATGCTTCCCTGTTACTTCGTAAACCTTCCTTATAGCAGCCCTTGCATCATACAATGCCCATGTATCGAGGCTCGTTTTTGCTGATCCAACCTGACTTTTCATCTCCTCACTACCTGTCCCCCTGTAGTTTACAAGCCACACGTCATATCCCTGCTTCCACAGGTAGTATGCGAGACTGTAGTAGAGCATAGGGTCTTGCTGTATCCTCTCATCTCCTTTAGCCCATTCAGCCAAATCAGACGGAAGTTCCACGTTGTATAACTCTTTCAGTTCTGGTGGTGTGTGCGTAAGATACTCGTTCATGTTGCACAGGAGTCCGGAAAAAAGTACCACCGGTTGTGCTCCATCATTGATACTCTCTCCTGGAGGGTGGTATCTCAGGAGTTTTATCGTAACGCCATCATCGGTTTTGGCAGTGTAGACATCTCCAAGATACTCAAACGCTGCAGCGCTGGACATCACTAAGGCAATAGCAAGGCATAATACTACAAAGGCTGCATTTTTCTTCATAAATCACGAATAACACCTAAAATTATAAAATTTTCGAAAAATTAATGATAATAATTATCGTAACAAAAATCAGAGTTCTGCCTCAAAGTCCTCGACAGTGTAAGTGAAGTCCTGTCCTCTAATTTTCACAATCTCTCTTGCAAGGAGCCAGTAAACGATTGCCAGTGCTCTCCTTCCTTTGTTGTTTGTCGGAATGACAAGGTCTATGTCAGCACATGAGTTGTTGGTATCACAGAGCGCCACAACCGGAATTCCAACAACCGTCGCCTCACTCACAGCCTGTTTGTCTATAGCCGGATCGTTTACGAAGACAACGTCAGGCTCCCTGTATTCCTTGAGCATCGGATTCGTCAGCGTGCCGGGAATGAAGCGCCCGGTTATGTAATCGCTCCCTACGACTTTCGAGAACATCTGGATTGGCTTGTAAGCATACTGCCTTGCAGCTACGAGCAGAATTTTCGAAGGTTCATACCTTGAGAGAAACTTGGCAGCGACCCTTATTCTTTCATCAAGTTTCCTGATGTCAAGGACGTAGAGTCCATCCTGCCTTACCTTGAAAATAAACCGCCTCATGTCTCCTGTTTTAATCTGCGTCCCTATGTGCACTCCCGCTGCGAGATAGTCGTCTGGAGGTACTAAGTACTCGTATTCTTTTTCCATCATATTACCACCATTCTTGGTTTATCCATCAGTTCTTCAATTCTGATGAGTTCGTTGAGTTTTGAAATTCTCTCCCCTCCAACCACACCAGTCTTTATTAACTTTGCGTTAAAGGCAACTGCAAGATGAGCTAAGCATTCATCTTCCGTTTCTCCGCTCCTGTGACTGACAACGATCTTGTATCCATTATCTTTTGACATTTTGACCGCATTGGCAGTTCCTGTCAGTGTTCCATTCTGATTAGGTTTGATTAAAACTGTATTTGCTGCACCAATCTCAATGCCCTTCGCAATCCTTTTTGGGTTCGTAACGAAAATGTCATCTCCGCAGACCATGCACTTAACCTGTTTCGTCAGCTCTGCAAATCCCTCGAAGTCGTTTTCGTGCAGAGGGTCTTCGATGTAGAGTAGGTTGTATCTATCAGCAAGTTCAGCCATATAGGCTATCTGCTCTTCTGGTGTAAGTTTTCTATCTCTGTAGACATATCTTTCTCCGTCCCATAACTCGGTGGCAGCGACATCAATACCAATCCTAATCTCAATGCCCAGATCATCCTTAACGTTCTGTATGGCTGAACTAAGTATCTCAAAAGCCTGTTCGTCACTTATCTGTGCAGCCCAAGCTCCCTCATCACCTTTAGCGGCAAAAATGCCTCTATTCTTGAACTCTCTTTTCAGCGCCTTATGAACAGCAGTGTTTGCCCTCTGGGCGTCAAAAAAGGTCTTCGCACCGACAGGGATAACCAGAAACTCTTGAATATTCGTCGAACCTTCTGCATGTCTCCCTCCACCGATTACGTTTCCCAAAGGATAAGGCAGCTCTTTGGCAAAAGCTCCACCGATGTAGGCGTAAAGTGGCATTCCAAGGATTTCAGCAGCTGCTTTGGCTGTTGCTGTGCTCGCAGTAATCGCAAAATTTCCACCAATCTTTGAAAAGTTTTCAGTACCGTCAACCTCTCTGAGAGCTTCGTCCACACTTTCTTGATCAAAAATGCTCAAGCCTATAAGAGCCTTCGAAATCTCCTCTTCGATCTCTTCCCATTTATAAGGGTTAACAACGACTGCCTCCTCGCTGCCGGTTGATGCTCCGCTTGGCGCAATTGCCCTCGCTACAACATCTCCCGCTACAATTTCACATTCTACGGTCTCGTTCCCCCTGCTGTCGAAAACGATTCTGTAATGAACGTCCTCTATTATCAAACTACCACCTCAGAAAAGATCGTATCTTTCGAGCCAAACAAACTCATTTCTCCTCCTCCTGACTGTGATTGGGATAACACCCCGCTTAAATTCTTCCATTGCGATATCAAGCGGGTCAACCTTATCGGTCTCGATTAAAACTGGAGCTCCCATTGCAATCTGTAACGCCCTCGCGCCTATAATTCTTGCCTTCTCAAATCTCGTATACTCGAACGGGAATTTCACCTTAATAGCTATCACCCCTCAAGGCGGGAATGGGGCCGCCGAGATTTGAACTCGGGTCACGGCGTCCCGAACGCCGCAGGATCACCAGGCTACCCCACGGCCCCATGGAACCGGGATAACTCCTTAAGTACGGATTTATGAGTTATGAACATTCTCCTGCAGCAATATCTTTCAATTCCAAGCTCATCCAGTGCCTCCTTAGAACTTTTACCCTCCTTTAGCTTTTTCTGGTATTCCTCGTAGAGATGACCTATAACTGAACCGCATGAAAAACATCTGATGGGGAAGTCGCTTGCGCTCTCCTCTCTTGGCACATCCATCGGTATTCACCTATATGAGGTCTGCCTCCTCGCTCTTGCTCCTCTGCCTCCCTGTATCTTTGGAAGCTTTCTTCTGACATCGTTAACCAGAAGCATCCTGTCATACTCAAGAAACGCCTTTCTGAGTTCTTCGTCACCGCTGAACTCAAGCAAAGCTCTTGCTATTGCGGTTCTTGCAGCTTCAGCCTGAGCCATGAAACCACCTCCCCATGTCGTTACATCAATGTCAACTTTCTTTGCCAAGTCTTTGGCTATTATCAGCGGTTCCATGATCTTCATTCTGGCGAGTTCCGGTTCGTGAATTTCAACGGGAACCTTGTTGATTCTCACTCTGCCGACTCCGGGCCTTATCACTGCTCTTGCAGTTGCAGTCTTTCTCTTACCACTCGTAACAACAATTTTCATTTCAGACACCTCTGAAACCAAGATATCTGCTTACCTCTGCAAGAGTAACATACTTGTCTGTTTTTGAAACTTTCTCCAGTATAGCATCTTCAATCCTCTCGAAATTCTTATCTTTAAGCTCTTCGGGCACGCCCATAAATACACGGAGATTTCTGTAAGCTTCTCTTCCACGAGAGCTCTTCCAGGGGAGCATTCCTCTGACAGTTCTCTTGAAAATCTTTTCAGGGTGTCTTGGGAAGTATGGCCCCTTTTCCTTGCTTCCTCTATCGTACCTCTCCTTGTATCTCTCGAAAACCATGTACTTCTCTCCTGTAATCACAACCTTCTCAGCATTCACAACGACAATTTTCTCGCCGTTAAGCAATCTCTTTGCAATTTTGCTTGAAAGCCTTCCGAGAATATGTCCGGAAGCGTCAATAACTGTAAACTCATCGCCAAGAGTTCTTATAACCCTGCTCACATTTACCGCCACAGCATCACCTCACGCCATTATTCTAACTCCGCTCCCCTTCGGATTCTCTCTAAGAAGTTCGTCTATCCTCATGCACGTTCCTCCAGCCTCTGTAATCTTTCTCTTTGCCGTTTCCGAGAAGCTTAATGCTGCAACCTTGACTGGCTTTGTTATGCTACCGCTACCAAGAACCTTCCCCGGCACAACAACGTACTCATCTGCCTTAGCATACTTTTCAATCTTGGAAACGTTGACCTCCGCATGCAGCCTTCTCGGCTTCGCTAACCTCTCTGCTACATCTTTCCAGATTGCAGCACCATTCTTTGCTGACTCACTCAGCAGGACATCAATGAGAGTAACAAGATTTGGATTCGATTTTCTCCTCTGCAACTTTCTGATCTTGCTCATACCCTTTACACCTCAACGTAGTTCTGACCGTTACATCACTGAATTTAAATCTTTGCCGCATGTTAATTCTTTAATGTTCTTCCCCCCTGAGAAGGGCTAAAAATCCTTTCGAAAAGTAGATGTTATGCAGATTGGTGTGATTGGTGCCGGGCAATGTGATGAAGAAACTTACAAAATAGCCTATCGAGTCGGTCAGCTTATTGCAGAGAAAGGTCACATTCTGGTCAATGGTGGTTTGGGGGGAGTGATGGAAGCCAGTGCCAGAGGTGCAAAAAGCAGAAATGGCATAGTTGTCGCAATACTCCCACGAGGAAAAGAAATTGGCAACAAATTCTCGGATATAAGAATTGCGACAGACATGGGACATGCAAGGAACATTATAATCGTCCACTCGTCGGACGCTTTGATATCCGTTGGAGGTGGTTACGGCACGATTTCAGAAATTGCGATAGCGCTTAAAGAAGGGAAAAGAGTTGCATCCATCAGGCCTCCAGTGATTATAGAAGGTATGAAGGTCTTTGAAACTCCTGAAGAAGCAGTCAATTACTGTATTTCCTCCTCAGTCAAATAGCAGCTTGGATCCTCTCCCCACAGATCACCATAACGGTAAGCTCTAACTCTAAAACCTCCACAGAGTGTCTTGAATCTGCATCTGCCACACTTGCCCCTCAAGTATTCTATCTTGTTCCGCAGTTTCCTTAGGAGTTCATCATCTCTCATCCAGATTTCTTCAAAATCCTTCTCAAGAACATTGCCAACTGTGTAATCCCACCAGAACTGGTTAGGGTGCACGTCACCTCTGTGGTCTATACAGGCAAGTCTTGTTCCGCTACTGTCTCCTCCTCTGTACTTCAAAAACTCTAGAACCATTTCTGCTCTATCTTCATTCATCTGCTTCAGCCTTAGGTAGGTGTAGATACCATCTGCAGGGTTATCAACAGTCATAATCTCCATTCCCTCAACAACCGCTTCAGTAATCAGGTCATCAATTAACTTTCTTCTTTCAGAGTTGTTTATGTCATCCTCAAAATCAGCCCTTCCCGATGGAACGAGATGGTAAAGGCAAAATCTTGGAATCCCGTTCTCTCTTGCAAGTTTTATCAGTGGAAGAACCTCGTTATAGTTGTGTCTTGTTACCGTAAATCTTATGCCTGACAGAACAACTTCGCTGGCTATTAGAAGTCCCTTGAAAGCTTTTTCAAAGGCACCATTGACCCCTCTGAACCTGTCGTTTATTCCTTTAAGACCGTCAAGGCTCACTCCAACATATTCAAAAACCTCGAGATTTTCAGCAACGTCTTTGTCAATGAGCGTTCCATTTGTAGATAGAACAGTCCGTATCTTCTTCTTTTTCGCATACTCTGCAATATCAAATATGTCGGCTCTTAGCAAAGGCTCACCACCGCTGAAGAGTATCAACGGCACTTTAAAGTTAGAAAGCTTGTCAATTACCTCAAAGCACTGCTCGGTTGTTAGTTCGTAGGATTCGCTTCCAGCGGAGGCGTAGCAGTGCAAACATTTGAGGTTGCATCTGTTGGTCAGATTCCAGACTACGATTGGATGGAAGGAGGAAGCAAACTTTTTCAGGCTTTCTGGAATAAAGCTCGAGTCTCCTTCGTAAGTTAGATGCCTCGATACAGTCGCTTCACCTGATATCAACTTGCTGAGACTGATCACTCTTGTGACTTATTCCGGCTTTAGAAAAAGTTTGTGGGGAAAAGGATTAAAATCAGGTTTATCAAGTTAACTTGAGCCGGGGTTGCAGAGCCAGGCCACTGCGGGAGACTCGAGATCTCCTGCCCATTCGGGCGCGTGGGTTCGAATCCCACCCCCGGCGTCTTCAACTTATCTCTAACTCTTTATAATATCTGAACTCAGCTCAACTTTGGGAAAACTTTCTCCTCAAATATGGCCTCGTCTTCAGTCGGTAATACCATCTCCCGTGGAGGTTCTGATACCACCACACGAGGCGAAGCTGAATTGGAAGCTTAGGAATCCAGAAGCCCCTCGGAATGCTCTCGACTGGTTTTCTTCTTTCAAAGATAACATCAGCCATTACAAACCCTTCACCATCCTCCCTGCTCATCCTCTCCAGAACTCTTCCCTCAGCATCAACAATCATCGTCTCGCCGAGATAGTAGGACTTGAAGGGAAAACCTGGCAGCAGCGGCATTCCTCCCTCAAACTCACCAGCATGTGCTGCATGTATAACAGGCACACCGAGCAACCTCGCAAACCTAACGGGAGTTTCCCTCATTATTTCGAGATTTGTGTCGTGCAGCTTATCTGGAAACCCCGGAAGTCTTTTCTCCGGCAGCGTCCACCATGCTGAACCTCCAATTACAGCTTCAACTCTCCCTAGCATTCTTTTTGCGGTTCTCGTCCTAATGAACTCCCAGCACAGAGCTACGCCAACTTTTCCGAGGGGCGTGTCGAGAATGCCATCATCACTCCCGCCTATGTAGTAGCAGTTTTCCCACATCGTCGGCTGATCTTTGTCGTGCAGAAAGACGGAACCATCGGGAAACGCAAGAATGAAGGTGTTGTAGGCATCTCCATCACGGTAGGCTATGAAGGATCCTCCAACCACACCGCTGTGTTCTGCTGCAAGGTCTTTCAGCAGCTTGGCAGGTTCACCGTCTATAGGCTGAGGAACATCGAGCAGCTTGGGGCTGAATGCAACCGGGGAGGTGAAGAATTCGGGGAGAATGACTATTTCAGCCCCTTCTTTAAATGCCCTGCGTGCAAGATTTTTTGCCCTCTTCATGTTTTCTTGAACATTTCCCAGTTCAGCCCTCATCTGAACAGCCGCAACTCTAACATTCATGTTAATCCCTGCAAAACATATGGTCAATAGTATATATCATTCACTTTTTGAGCAAAAAGGGGTCTTAGTTTTAGTTGTAGTGTTGGGCGAGTGTAAGGAGATGACTGACAGTAGAAGTTTTTGTGGTAGAAGAAGTTCCCTTGGAGGAACGTTAATAGAATTGAACAAAAAATTTAAGTATAATCGAGGCTATCAACTATTGTGATAACAGTTTATCGAGATTTTGAAAAGTTATGAAAATTTAAAGAAGACTGTATTCTTCTGCCCCGACACTAACATCCTCTACCACCGCTTTATGACGAACTTGGGGATTGATTTGAGAAGTGTTTTACTCGTTAACGTTGTCAGAGACGAGATTGAAGCTTCGCTCAACTTCAAGTACTCTCCCAGCCAAATAGCCGAACTGAAAAAAGATGCCAAATACCAGTCATTCCTGCTCGATGAGTTCATCAACAGGAGGATGAAGAGGTCGAGACTCGCCTGCATTGCCCTGACAGAATACAGAGAGCTCAGAAGGTACGCTGTGGAGATAGAGGGTGTTGAGAGCTCAACAAACGATAAAGAGCAGAATGATTTAACGATCGTCAAAACCCTCAGAAGGTTCGAAAGAGAAAGAGCGGCTTTACCAGTAATGCTCACAGCCGACAGACAGATGGCAGACTTGTGTGAAGCTGAGGGGATAGAATACTTCCACTTCTCCATCCCACATGCCGTGAAGGCTGATTTCTGCGACCATTCTGGGATGATTAAACTGATATATAGCCTTGCAATGGTTTTCGGCGTTGTCAGACTGAACAGCGTTGTTGTATTTGGTGAATTCAAGGGAAAGAAAAAGATTGAAGAGCTGAAACTGAGATTTCTCGATAACGAATTCTGGAAAAGCTTCGAAAAACACCTGCGAATCTGCAGGAGGCTGATGGAACTTGGTATCAAGCAGTAAGTTCAGGTTCTCAGCCAAGAGACTTCAGCGGATTCGTGATAGGGTGAGAGAAATCAGTTTTTTCGATGTAGAGGGAGGCTGGCAGAAGTCCCCTGTAAGTCCGATGGAGGTTGCCAAGCTTTTTAAGAGAATAAGAGTTAAAGATGGGTTTGAACTGATAGCTTACGTTTTCAGAAGTAGTGTAGGTGGAAACGGAATTGTGTGGGCAGTTCCAGAAGGCTATTTTCCAGATGTCAGCGAGTGTGAGAGGCTCGGTGATCTGATGAGGACACCTAAACCCAGATGTGCCATTTCACCACATCACGTGGTTGAGGTGGACGGGTCTCCAGGATCTTACATTCAGAAATCAATTTTTATCAGAGAAATTGAGGAGTTCGGGGCTTTCTGGCATGGTTTAAGCTGGAGCCTGCATGAGATAATAGATAGCAAACCCAAAGGATTTAAGTGGTATGAGGATGTGGAGGACTTAAGTCCAAAGGTTGTGATGGGCGAAAAGGTTACAGTTGAGTTCTTTACCCTAAGCGAGTTCATCGGAGAAGCTGTTTACAGGCATGAGGATGTTTATGAGGGGGAGATGTTAGAGAGCAGCAGGAGAGTGATTGCAAGTGGAGGGATGGGGTATGTACTCTAAGATAAGGGCCGTAATCTTCGATCTGGATAACACTCTTGTTGATTTTGTTGAGGCCAAAATAAAAGCATGCAGGGCAGTGATTAACAGAATAGGCTGTGGAGATGCAAACGAACTCTTAAACTATTTCCTCAGGTGGAGACACGGCTTTGAGAGCCACGAGAACATTGCCGACTACTTGAAAGATAAGGGTGTTTACAGCGATGAACTTTACAAAGAATGCTGTGAAATTTACGATAATGTTAAGCTGGAAAACATAACACTGTATCCAGGGATCAAAAATGTTCTCAGCAATTTAAAGCAAAGAGGGATAAAGCTGGCAGTCGTAACGGATGCTGAGAACGGCCATGCTATCTCGAGACTGCAAAAAACCGACCTGCTGAAGTACTTTGACGTCATAGTCTCTGCTGACATGACGGGGAAAAGAAAGCCCGAGCCCGACTCCTTACTTTTAGCCCTCAAAAAGCTTGGAGTCGAGGCTGAAGAAGCTGCTATTGTTGGAGATAGCCTTCGCAGAGACATTGAGGCCGGAAAAAAGCTTGGAATGCTAACCGTGTATGCTGCATACGGAGACAGGAACTTCTTTGAGAGAGTAGGGTGTAAAGCCAACTTTGTTGCGAGAAGCCCCGAGGATATTTTGAAAGTTTTATTCTTTGAGTAATTCTTGATATGCTCAAAGCGGGCACTGACGACCTCGTTTAAAGGATGGACTTGGGAGGTATAATTTATCCCACTTTTAATAGTAAATCACCCAACTTGACCCACATACAAAAACATCTTTATAAAATCTTCTCACTGTTTTTTCCGTGATATGGGTGTATCCTCCTCTTGGCATGCTAATTCTGACCATGCTTGGTGGGATTTACACCTTCAGCCTTTTCTACGCTCCTATTCAGGATTACTATTCAATAAAGGACGTAGCCCCTTTAACTCTTGCCTTCTCTCTCATAACGCTTACATACTCAGTTTTTATAGTTCCTGCAGGGGTATTTTACGACAGAGTTGGGCCGAGGTTACCACTCCTACTTGGTGCGCTCGTGATTTTCCTTGGCTACACCTTAGCTTCGCAGATGAGATACTTTGACTGGAACACTGGTAAAATCCTATACTACACTGGACTTGGTGTTGCAGTAGGGTTGGGTATAGCGCTCGTTGATGCAGTTCCACGCCCGTTGGTTTCAAAATGGTTCCCAGACAAAACGGGAACGGCTGTTGGGATAGTGGCGGTTGGTTTTGGAATTGGGGCTGCCGTAATGACGCCGGTAATTTCATATCTTCTTAGCATCGCATCGGTTTTCGATACATTTGTTTACGTTGGAGTCATATACCTTATTGTTATCCTTCTCTGTACAATTCCAATGAGAGATCCAAGGATGGAGAGAAGAGAAGAAGAAGTTTCACTGAATCTTTCTGAAACTCTGAAAGATAGGAGGTTTCAGATTTTATGGTTGGCTTTTCTTCTTTCATCCTTCTCAGGATTGATGGTCATTGGAAATGCTGCACCTATACTGAAAGAAGGAGCGAAACAGACTCCAGAACTCGTGAGTTTAATTTCGACCTTCCTCATTGTCACATCAATAGCTAACGCGTCAGGAAGGCTAATTTGGGGTTTTCTGCTCGACAAAATCGGAGTTGTTAGCTCTATGTTGGCAAATTTTGTTACTACTGCCGTTTCTGCCTTTGCACTCTCGAAAACTTTCTCAACTTACTTAGTTTTCCCTCTGGCGTCTGTGATTTACGCAAACTATGGTGGGGTGCTGGCAATATTCCCTTCTGCAACGGCAATACTCTTCGGAAAGAAGTATGCTGGAAGGATTTATGGTGCGATATTCACAGCGTGGGGATTTTCCGGGCTTATAGCTCCATATGCAGGAGGGCTGGTGAGAGACGTTTTGCAGAGCTACACTGTTGCCTTCTACTTGGCCTCCCTTTCGGCTTTACTGGCAACACTTCTAATTCTTTTAAGCAGAAGATTTTTCAGATAGAAAAATGCGAATTTCTCTGATAAGCCTGTAAAGTTCACCTGTTCTCTTAATTTTGTAGATGGTGTAGGATAAAGGAAGATTCGCAATTAAAAAGGTCATCGGAATCCAGTAGAACTCGTTTTTCAGGAAAAACAGGGTGATTGCATGAATAAGCATCACCAGATTTTCGAAAAGAAGTGGAGTTAAAAAGAGTATCACACGGCTTTTCTGAGGAACCTTGAGGTAGCTTGCGTAATCGAGTTTCATTCCAAACTCAAGTGGGTTATACTTGTAAAATCCTTCAACCCTGATTCCCGAAATTTTCGCTCCTACAATTCTTCCTGTGAGGAAAGAAAAATAGAGGACAGAGAATTCAATTAAAAAAAGAGCAATTGGTTTCGGCAACAGAGGAATTTCTCCTAAGACCAGAAAGAAGAAAATGGTGTTCGAAATGATAAGGGAGAGGACGAAAACGACAACTCCTTTAGTGTAGTCGAGAACAATCTGCTTTTTGAAAAGTTTGTCTCTTAACTCAGCAACTCTTCTCAGAACATCATCATCAATATTTTCTCCTCTTTTTAACTCCCTGACAATTCTCTGGAAGTCTCTCTTAGCATCCTCTCCCTTTTTTACTTTCTCCTCAACAACTTTTAGTGCTTTTAAAATCTCCAATTTCTTACTTGCCCCTCTTGAGAAGGTAGTCATTTCACGAGTATTTTTCTCTCTCAATCCTGAAGATGACTGTGTTTTTGGGGTCGGGACACTGAAGGTGCTCCACAGCATTTATCCAGTCATCTGAAGGTGTCTCTCTATAAGCGGCAGTTATATATGGGATCAAAGCCGAAAAGGCGTATATGCATATCTTCCCCTTTGCCAGCGGGTCATCTATCTCTATCGTATCTCCTTTCTCGTATCCAGCGTAGCACTGTCCTTTAACATCCTCAACCACAATTTTAAGTCTGTGCATACCATGTATTGGATTAATTGTTTAAAAATTTTGAGAATGAGAAAAATTATATACTTCAAGTTTCAAATGAAGAGTAGATTTGGGCATGAAGCGGGCGAAAAAGTTCAAAGACTATTTCGAGGACATAAAGCCTGTAACTGATGAGGAGCTTGAGGAGCTTCTGAATGATCCTCCCAGACAGAGGAGGGGCAAAAGGGAGTTTAAAAAAGCGAAGAAGGAACTCTACAGAGAATTTTAAATCTCAGATAAGGCCAACAAGCTCCTCAAGAGCCATTTTCTGATCCTTAGCTTTGACTATTCCACTCGCAAGTAGCACACCTTCAGCCCCAAGCTCTAAGGCCTTGACGTAGTCCTCATGTGTTGTAATTCCAGCCCCACACAAAACTCTGACTTCTGGATTTACTGATTTTGCAGCCTTTACGGAGTTCTCCACTATCTGTGGTTCTGCTTTGCTTACCGGAATACCGCTTCCGATCAGCTCCGGTGGCTCTACAGCGACAAAGTCAGGGCTCAATGCTGCTGCGGCAGCGGTCGTTGGAACATTGTTCGTGCAGACGACAGAAGTCAGTCCCACTTCTTTAAGCTTCGAAACGTTGTATTCAATATCTGCCAGTTTCAGTCTTCTTTCGGAGTGGTTAATCAGACTGCCCTTGGCTCCGTATTCTGCAATCATTTCTGCGTTTATCCTCCCAGTGTGGCTGCCAAACCCAACGGCATCTACATGCTGGGCGTAAACGTCAACGCTAACCTCTCTTGCGATTACGGGTAGATCGAGGAAGGAAACAGCGATACCTATGTAATCATCGCACCTCGAAGCCACATTCTCAGCAATCCTTGCCAGTTCTAAAGCTCTTTTTCCAAACCCCTCCTTGTAAGCTTTGAAGTTGACAATTACAACACCCATTTTTTCACCTCAGAAGTCCGTCATTATTCTGAACTGATCTGTGTCGGGTTTCATGTGTCTCATGAACTTTCTCACAGCTCCTTCAATATCCCTTGCTTTCGTCACGGCTCTACCGACTACAATGATGTCAGCCCCTCCTCTGATAACTTCTTCGACGTTCTCAGGCCTTATACCTCCAGCAACTGCAACAAGAACATTGTATTTCTCTTTGATTTTAGATGCAAGCTTCCATGGAGGCTCCGCATTCTCGCTATCAATTGCTCTGTGCAGCTCAACTACGTCAGGGATAACACCTGCCTTCTCAATCTCTCCAAGTCTCTTAACAGGGTCTTCAACATTTAACATGTCCACATAGCTCAATATCCCGGTTTTTTCTGCCTCCTTTATTCCCTTCACTATAGTGCTTACCGGAGCAAGCCCGGATATGACGACGGCATTTGCGGTAGCGTCGGCAGCCATCCTCGCCTCAAGATTGCCAACGTCAAGCGTTTTGAGGTCGAGGATGTAGAAGGCATCTGGTTTTACTTCTCTCAGCTTTAGTATCACCTCACTTCCGTATCTCTTAGCGAGCGGCGTCCCAACTTCGAAGATAATGTGGTCACTATCGGGAATCTGCTCAAGAACCTTCAGCACCTCCCCGAGATCGGGGATGTCAATTGCAATCTGCAGATAGGGCGGGTCCCACAGCTTGGTAAGCTTCCTTCCCACGAAGGGGTGGAAGCTGCGATCTTTCTCGTACAGGACAGTATCCACATCCGGAAAGCTCTGCATCGCCCTCCTTATTGCGAGCTTTGTAGCCCCGTAGTTGTAATAGTAGATTTTGTGTTTATTTTTAGCTTCGGGATGGATGAATACACTCGCCACCACTACATAATCTTCAACCTTTTCCCTCGGGATTACCCCCTCTTCAACAGCATCTGCCACAGCTTTGGCAACTGCAGCCTGAGCCGGACCAAAGATAAGTTCAGCTTGTTCCATATCTCGAACGGTAACCTTGGGAACGATTACTGCAGGAGGTTTCGTTATTAGGTTCGGTCTCAGAACGGCGAGCAGTGGTGTGTGCCCGGCTGATAGTGTTGCAAGAGCGTTTGCAAAAGCAATCCCTGCTGGACTGTCTTTTGTGCCAATTATCAGATCAACATGAGCTACCTCGAACCCCTCACCAATAAGCGCCTCCCCAACTCTAAACTCCATGCCACTAAATCGCCAGCACCGTAATAAAGTTTTTGTTTAGCTCTGTCCACCCGCTCTTGCAATGTCTCCAGCAATAATCCTTAAGGTGTCAGCGAAAGCTCCCTCCTCCTCAAACTTCTCCCCCTGAACGATCGCCTTTATAATTCTGCCCGTTCTACTATCGAAGCTCGGTTCAACATTCTGACTGCCGTAGTAGTATCGAAGGATAAGCTTTTTTAGAGTTAGAGCATCTTCAGCCATCTCCCCCCCAGCCTCTATCAATTTGTCAAAGCAGTGCATGAAATTGACAGACTGAAATCCGAAGTTTCTGTAGGCTAAAAATGCCAGACATCCTGCCTCCATGTAGAGATTTAACGCCTCCTGTAATTTACCTTCTCTCTCGGCTTTTTTCGCCTTAAAATACACAATTTTCGCTTTTAGGTCAAGCGGCAGATTTTCGATCTTTTCCAGCCTGCTTAGAACATCCTCAGCTTCTGCCTCATCCAAAAACGGAAGCATGTTCTGCAGAACTGCTGCTAAGCTGGCATCCTCTTCACACTCTTCTATAGCATCGAGAGCCATTTTTAGAAGCATTCCTGCCTCTCTTTTCCTTCCGCTTCTCTGATAGACGACCGCGAGATTGTTTAGCAGCATACCCATTACACGTGGGTTTCTGGTTGCTTTGGCAAGTTTGAAGGCTTCGATAAGGTATTTTTCCGCCCAGTCTCTTAAATCGAGCTTTGCATACATCGTTCCGAGTGCAGTCATGATTGCTAATCTCTGCTCATTTTGCCCGTCTCCAAGCAGCTTGAGAGCGTCGGTGTATGCTCTCTCCGCTTCCTCATACCTTTTCAAAATCTGATATAGATTCCCGAGATTGTAAAGACAACCCGCAACATAGGGTATAAACTGCTCATCTTCCTCAGCAAGCTTGATGTACAGATTCAAAGCTTTCAGATATGTTTCCTCTGCCCTCTGGAATTTCTGGAGGGCGTAGTATATATTACCAAGCGTCCCCAACACTCTTCCTCTATCGTGCCTCTCTAAGGACTCTACAAGTTCAGCTCCAATCTCAGCAAGCTTTTCAAGTTCTGATAAATCCTTTGCAGAGTTGAAACTCTGAATAAACTCATCAGCGTTCATCCTTCTTCCCCTTTTTGAATATTTTTTCAATTTCAGCGTCCATATATCTCCGCTTGTGTTCACTCCCGAGGGCTTTTCTGTAATCAGCCCTCAGCTGTTGGGAAGCAAGCTTTTCGAGGAGTCTCTCCTTTTCCTCGTCGTCCATAGCATTGCTTTGATTTCGGTTCATTTAAAACTTGCCCAAAGTTTTTATTACCCATTCGTCATCTCCAAAATCGTGCAGGTCAAAATCCTTGATACGACGCTAAGGGATGGCGAACAAACACCAGGTGTTTCACTGAGTGTGGAGCAGAAGATAATGGTAGCCGAAGCCCTTGACAATCTCGGGGTAGATATAATAGAAGCAGGGACGGCAATAGCTTCTGAAGGAGACTTTCAGGCGATTAAGGAGATATCTCAAGGAGGATTAAGAGCCGAAATCTGCAGCTTTGCAAGGATAAAGAAGGAAGATATTGACGCTTCTGCAGATGCTGGAGCAGACTCAATTTTCATGGTCGCCCCGTCATCGGACATCCACATCAATGCCAAGTTTCCCGGAAAGAGCAAGGAGTTTGTTATTGAGAAGAGTATTGAAGCTGTAGAGTATGCAAAGGAGAGAGGATTGATTGTTGAGTTTGGTGCTGAGGATGCTTCAAGAGCTGAGCTTGACTTTGTCATCGAACTGTTTAAAAAGGCTGAGGAGGCAAATGCCGATAGAGTTACCTTTGCCGACACTGTTGGGGTTCTCTCTCCAGAGAGAATGGAGGAGATAGTTAAAAAAATTAAAGCTGAAGTAAAGCTCCCTCTTGCTATCCACTGCCATGATGACTTTGGACTTGCGACGGCAAATACAATCTTCGGTGTTAAGGCTGGAGCGGACGAGTTTCATGGAACCATCAACGGGTTGGGTGAGAGAGCAGGAAATGCAGCCATTGAAGAGGTGGTTATTGCCTTGGAGTATCTCTATGGGATAAAAACGAATATAAAGAAGGACAGGATTTATAACACTTCAAAACTTGTGGAGAGACTTTCGAGAGTAGTGGTGCCTCCAAACAAGCCTGTTGTCGGTGAAAATGCATTCACGCATGAAAGTGGAATCCACACCTCTGCCCTTTTCAGAGACGCCACAGCCTACGAACCAATTTCACCCGAAGTTGTGGGGAGGAGAAGGGTGATAGTCCTCGGAAAACACGCTGGAAGGGCGAGTGTTGAAGCAATAATGAACGAGCTTGGTTACAAGGCTACGCCAGAGCAGATGAAGGAAATACTCGTGAGGATAAAGGAGATCGGTGATAAAGGTAAGAGGGTGACCGACGCAGATGTCAGGACGATAATTGAGACTGTACTGCAGATAAAGCGTGAGAAGAAGGTCAAGCTTGAAGACTTGGCAATCTTCAGCGGTAAGAACGTTACGCCTATGGCAAGCGTCAAGCTGAAGATTAATGGACAGGAGAGGGTAGAGGCTGCAGTTGGTCTTGGACCTGTTGATGCAGCCATAAATGCAATCAGAAAAGCAATCAAGGAATTTGCAGACATAAAATTGGTCAGTTATCGTGTTGACGCCATAACTGGAGGTACCGATGCCCTCGTTGATGTGGTTGTGCAGCTAAAGAAGGATAATAAGGTTGTGACTGCGAGAGGAGCGAGGACTGATATCATCATGGCTTCAGTGGAAGCCTTTATTGAAGGATTAAACATGCTTTTCTAATTCTATTTCTTCGTTACAGTATTTTATCAGCAGTAAGCATCGAGATGCTTGTTATAATTCCAGTGTAGGCAAAAACAAAGAGAATCTGCGACAGCTCAATATTTCCTGATAGGGCGAGATTGACGAGAGAAACTGTAGAGCTTATCAGCGGGAAGACAATTGGAAAGAGCACAACAGGTAGCAGCATCTCCCGCGATCTGGATTGAGAGAGCAGAGGAGAGAGGGCAGTAATGGCTACGGCGATGGAGGCATTGCAGGCTGTGAAGACTATAAAGGAGAGGCCAAAGTTCCCTGAAACGTCAAAAAGGGCATAACAAACAGGAAAAATGATTGACTGAACGGTAAACATCAGAATAATGTTAAAGACGATCTTACCAGCAACAATCTGCTGTGGTGTGAGTGGAGAGGCTTTCAACCCCTCGATGGTTTCCGAATCAAACTCTTTTAAGAAAGATGTGGAGTAGCCAAGAATTCCTGTTAGGAGGAATATCAGGAGGAGCAGAGAGGAAAAAATCTCCTCAGGATCGGAAATCGCGGCACTGAAGAGAAAAGCAGATGTAAGGCTGAAAAGGAGCATCAGGCTTAAGCTTGACTTTGTCCTGAATTCCAATTTTAAATCTTTTTTAGCAAGCTCAAGAACCCTCATTCAGTATCTCCACAGCTTCATTGAAGTTCCTTCCGAAGTAGACCCTTTTTCCAAATTTAAGGACAAGGAAGCAATCGCAAAACTCTGCCTCTTCCAGCATGTGGGTTGTGAAGATTATACAGCCTTTATATTTCTTCAGCATGTCAAGTATGGTGTCTCTGACAGAAATATCAAGTCCGGATGTTATCTCATCGAGCAAAAGAAGGTCAGGTGTGTTGATCAGAGCCTTTGCGAAGGCAACCCTCTGTAAGAACCCCCTCGAAAGTTCAGAAACTCTTTTGTCCAAATATCTCTCGAACTCAAGCTTCTCCGCGAGAACTCTGATGTCTGTGCTGCAGCCGTAGAGCTTGGAATAGAACTCAAGGTTCTCCCTGATGGTTAGTTCTTTATAAAGCATAGGGTTGTGGGAAGCGATGCCTATCCTTTTTCTGATTTCCGGAGAAAAAGCGGGATTTTCGCCAAAAACCTCCAGAGAACCTGTTGTAGGTCTCAAAATTCCCCCTATCAGCTTAACCAAGGTTGATTTCCCCGCTCCATTGTATCCAAGCACTGCTAACTTCTCCCTCTCAAGCTCGAAGTCCACTTTATTGATTGCATAGCCTGACCCGAATTTTTTGCTAAGATTCTTTGCCTTTACGATCATCAGTCAAGCACTCCTTTTGCACTTCTGTAATCTTCACCACTTTTTTTCAGTGCTTTTCTGAGAGAGATAGCAAGTGCCTTGAAGGCAGCCTCCATCATGTGGTGGGAATTGCTGCCCTTCACTCTCAAATAAATGTTTAGTCCAGCATTTCTGCAGAGTGTGTCAAGAAAATGCAGAAAATCCTCACTCCTCATTTCTCCATCTCTTATTTCACCATCGAAAACGAAAACGCCTCTTCCGCTGAAATCAAGCCCACAAATGGCCACGGCATCATCCATCGGAACTATTGCATCTCCAAATCTTTCGATCCCCTTTTTGCCAACTTCTCCAATCGCATTTCCAAGGCAGATGGCAACGTCTTCGATGATGTGGTGCTCGCTATCGCCCTTTGCTCTTACAACAATCCCGTATCCCGAATGCTTTGCCAATGTTTTCAGCATATGGTCGAGAAAGGGGATTGTGGTGTCAACCTCGGTCTTGTCTGCACCGAAGGTTACGGTGACTTCAGTCTCCACAGTTTTTCTGCTAAACTTTTTCATACTCCACCTTTATTGCTTCCTCAAATTTAAGCTTTTTAGTATACAGGGCTGAGCCAATTACAACTCCTGCTGCTCCAGCCCTTTTGATAAACCTGATGTCTTCAACACTCGTGATTCCGCCTGCAACGTAAACGGGATTTCTGAGACTTTTAACGATTTCTATAATCTTTTCTCTGTCTATTCCCGAAACCAAACCCTCAACATCGATGTTTGTGTAGAGGAATGAAACATTTAGATCGTCATAGAGCTTTGCGAGTTGAATCGGGGTTAGCTCAACAGTCTCCTTCCAACCCTTCACCGCCACCTTGCCCTTTTTTGAGTCTATCGCGACTGTAACCTTCCCCTCCCATTTTTCGGCAAATTTTCTCAGCTCCTCAACCCTCTTAACCGCAAGTGTCCCGAAGATAACTCTGTCAACACCCAGATTGAACAACCTTTCGGCTACATCAAAATCCCTTACTCCTCCCCCAACCTGAACCTCCGCCATCTTTGCGATTTTTGCAATAATATCCTCATGTCTCAGCCTTCCCTGAAAGGCTCCACTCAGGTCAATTACATGCAGAACTCTCGCTCCTTTTTCAACCCACCGCCTCGCAATTTCCACAGGGTCCTCAGCCTCAAAGGTCACTTCATCTTCCCTACCCTGTCTCAGTCTTACAGCCTTTCCGTCCTTAAGGTCAACAGCCGGGATTACCCTGAACATTGGGTGAAAAGAGTTGAAAAAATTTAAAAATTATTTGATGCAAACAACAGGCTGCTTCGCGTGCAGTATAACCTGCTGTGCAACACTGCCAAAAAGCAGCTTTCCTGCAGGTCTCCTTTTTCTGACGCCTATGACTATCATCGAAGCCTCCACTTCCTCAGCAAACTCTACGATATCCTCTTCGGGTTCCTTACCCCTTATAAGCAAATGTTTCTCTGCCTCAATACCTCTGCTTTCAGCAAGGCTCACGACATAGTCCAGTAACCTCTCTCCAGCCTCTATCTCCTTCTCGCTCGTCTTATCACCACCATAGAGGGAATGTATGAACATCAGCTTCTCCCCCCTGAGCTTTGCCTCCTCTACAGCAAAGTCAACTATTCTCGGAGTCCTCTCAGAATGGTCAATTGCCACAACAATTGCCATAATTAAACACCTAAGTATGCCTTTTTAATATCTTCGCTCTCCTTAATCTCATCAACACTACCGCCAAAAGCGATTTTACCCTCGTGTAGAACGTAGGCATAGTCTGAAATGTCGAGGGAGGAAAATACGTTTTGTTCTACGAGCAGTATCGTCAGCCCCTCCTCTTTCAGCTTGTATATAGTTTCAAATACTTCCTTTACGAGTTTTGGTGCTAAACCCTGACTTGGTTCATCCATGAGAATCAGATTTGGGGATGTCATTAACGCTCTGCCGATTGCCAACATCTGCTGCTCTCCTCCGCTTAGCGTTCCCGCTTTCTGTTCCTCTCTCTCTTTAAGTCGGGGGAAAAGTGTGTAAACAAGCTCCAGAGAGTCCTCAAATTTCTCCTCAGCCCTGCTCAGGTAGGCTCCCATAAGAAGGTTATCCTCGACGGTCATGTTTGGAAAAAGATGTCTACCCTCGGGAACCATTGTGATTCCCATTTCAACTTTCTTGTGTGGTGGGGTTTTGGTTACATCCTCACCAAAGTACTCGACCATCCCATTCCAAGGACTTATTATCCCAAAAATTGCTTTTAAAGTTGTACTCTTTCCTGCTCCGTTCGGACCAAGAACGGTGGTTATGCTCTTCTCCTTTACTTCCAGATCGACCCCCCAAAGAACCTGCATCTCACCATAACCGGATTCAAGTTTTGATACTTTCAGCATCAGACCACCCTCCCACCGAGGTAGACTTCAATAACTTCGGGATGATTCAGAACTTCAATAGTTGGACCTTCCAAAAGTTTTCTTCCCTGATGCATAACCACAACTCTTTCCGCAAATTTTGTTATGGCGTGCATCAAGTGTTCGACCATTGAAACTACTGCTATGTTCTCCTCCTCCTTAACTCTCTTGATCAGGTCGATTATCTTGTCTATGTCCTTTGGATTCATTCCCGCAAGCAGCTCGTCCAGCAACAGAAGTTTCGGCTTCATCGCCAGAGCTCTCGCAAGCTCCATCAATTTCTTCTCAAGAGGGGTTAGAAGTTTTGCTTCCTTGTTTCTGAGTTCGTAAATTCCGACAATCTTCAGGTATTCGTCAGCCATCTCCAAAGCCTCGTCAACTCCAGCGTGAGCCCTTCCGAACATCGCTCCAATTGCCACGTTCTCTCTTACACTGGCGGATCCAAATGGACGGGGAATTTGAAAGGTTCTGGCGAGTCCAAGTGGCGCCCTTTTATGGGGAGGCAGGTTTGTAATATCTTTACCCTCAAATATAATTTTACCCTCATCGGGAATGTACACTCCGCTAATCAAATTGTAAAGTGTAGTTTTTCCACTCCCGTTTGGGCCGACTATTCCAAGAGCCTCTCCCTCCTCAACTTCGAGATCCAGCTTGTTCACCGCAACAAGCCCACCAAACCTCTTTGTTACATTTTCGAGCTTCAGTAGCATTTTGTCACCTCACGTAATGTACTCGATAATTCCCCTTTCCTGTAATTTTTTCTTGACAAATCCCACAACTCCTTCTGGAAAGGCGACGACTATTACAAGCAGTAGAGGTGCGAATACAAGCAACTGGAAGCCCGGTAAGATTACTGAGAGATAGTACTTCAACGCACCGTATATCAGACCTCCGACAACTGGCCCGAGGAGAGTACCAGCTCCTCCGAGCATAACAATGACTATTGCTTCAACCGTGTAGTGGATGAAGAAAACGTCTTCTGGGAAGACGTAGGTAAGCTTCAGCGTCCATGCAGAAGCTCCGATCATGGCTCCGATAGTTGCACTTGTGAAGAATGCGATAAGTTTGTACTTCGTAACATTTATGCCCATAACTTTGGCAGCATCTTCATCTTCCCTAACTGCAAGCAAAGCATAACCGACCCTGCTATTAATCATGTAAACCGTAATCACTGAAGCGATGAAGATTATTATTATCAATGCCGCATCAGCCACAAATGTGGACAAATAGTTTGCAAACTCAGGTCCAAAGGTCTTACGGAGTTTTCCTGAGAGGATTATACCTTCAGAGCCGCCCCATATTTTCGCCCCTTCAATGAGGTATCTCAACCCCTCGTTAACACCGATTGTAGCGATAGCGAAATAGGCCCCTCTCAATCTCAACGCCACTCCACCAACAGCGGTGCAAAGCAGTGCTGCGAAAATTAGGGCAAGGACAAATCCGAGGGGAATTGCCCATATCCCCAAGTACGTGAAGTACCCAAGTGCAACGCCCATGCCGTAAGCACCCATTGCGAGGAAGGCAACATAGCCGAAATCAACATATCCTGTGAGACCCATGAAGTTGTTCAACGCAACACCGATTCCGATGTAAAACATTATGTACATTATCGGCTGCCACAAACCCGGTTGAGAAAGTCCTATAGCTATCAAGATAATGTAGATGGCAAACGGAATTATCAGAGATTTGAACTTAAACAAGTCACTCACCTCCGAGAAGACCTGTTGGTTTCAGTAACAAGATCAGCAGGAGTGCGGTAAAACTAACGAACCTCGTGAGACCAAAGGGCTCAACTCCCGGAATGAGACCGAGCAGAGTGTAGGAACCATTTTCGAGCAGGCCAAATATAAATCCTGCATAGAATGCACCCCATGGAGAGCCAAGGCCTCCAAGAACAGCTATGACGAACGCTTTGAGTGTGTAATCGCCTCCCATGTAAACATTAATACCGACGGGCGTGAAGAGTGTGACGAGAACTCCGCTCGTAACTGTGAGCGCAATTCCTATTGCGAAGCTTAAAGCGTAGACCATGTTGACGTTTATTCCGCAAACCATCGCCCCCTCCTTATCCTCCACCACGGCCCTTATAGCCTTTCCGAGTTTAGTTCTGCTGAACCATACGTAGAGCAATGCTGCGATTACGATACTTGAACCAAAAGCGTAGAGCTTTGTAAACGGCAGTTCTGTAAAGGGTAAGGATATACCGCCTATGTCCCAGCTATATCCCACATAATCCGGACCCCAGAAGAACTTTGAAAGCTCTTCAATGAAAACACCAATACCAAAAGTAGCAAGAAGGGTTGAAAGTTCAGGAGCATCAAGCAATCTTCTAATAATGGTCATGAAAACGACAAATCCCATCGCAAGACCGACAATAACCGCCACTACTATGGAAGCAAGTGGCGGTATGGAGTAGAGAGTGAACATCCAGAAGGCGGTAAATGCACCAACCATTATGAAGGCTCCGTGGCCCACATTAACAACTCTTAAAACACCAAATATGAGGCTTAAACCCATTGTCGCGAGCCCGTAAACACCACCAAGCAGTAAACCGTAAATGATATTGGCTGCAAGCTGCTCTGCAATCATTCATTCACCTCAAAAATTTAAAAATTAAAAATTTTAACTTCCACAAGTCTTGCCCTCCGCCTTCTCATCCCACGTGGGCATTGGATAGCAAGGTTTGGCATTCGCAGCACTTTCTGGCCATACAATCTTCTTCTCTTCGTTCTGCCACTGTATTATGACCATGTCGTGTCCAACCTGCTTCCCTGTTTCGGGGTCAATGCTCCACATTCCGTACACACACATGAACTCTAAGTCATTCATAGCCTCTCTCACTCTATCAACATCCGTGCTCTGAGCCTTTTCGATGGCTTTTGCATAACTTAACACTGCTGCGGCAGCCTCAGCAACATGGTAGCTCGGCTCAGCATCTTCTCCCGCAAGATCCTTGAACATTTTGATGAACTCTTCCTGTGTTGGTCCGTACCATTCTACTCCAAGCTTTTCTGCGACTTCTGGACTGTATTTGACTCCAGTTTCCCACTGGGCTGGTGCAGATATGCCCTCTGCCTTTGTACCCAGAGCCTCGTAGAATGCAGGTAATGATGGTGCAACAAGGATTGATATCGCCTTGATGTTTATGTTAAGTTCCGCAAGCTGCTGAGCGAGCAACTGTCCATCGGCGAAGTGTCCACCACCAATCAATACATCAGGATTCGCTGCTTTGAGTTCGTTAAGTATGGGTGAGAGATCGGTAGTACCCGCAGGGTAGGTTTTTTCGTAAACTATCTCGAATCCAAGTTTCTCAGCGTATTCCTTGGCTGCCTGATGGACTGCTCTTGAGAATTCTTTGTCCTCGTAAACCAAAGCCAATCTTTTTGCATCTGGATCTAAGGTCTTCACCATGTCAAGGAATCCTGTCTGGTATTTACTTGCCGGACTTAGAGTCTGGACAACATAATAGTAACCCTGTTCGAAGATGTAATCACTTGCACCACCATGGCTGTTCATCAAAACACCGTATTTTTCCGCAATTGGTGCTGCTGCCATTGTCAATCCGGAGCTGTATGGTGCCAAGATGAACTTGACTTTGTCCACAGTGGCGAGCCTCTCTATGAGACTTTGGACGGACTCTTTCTTCGATTCATCGTCGTAGTATTTGATTTCAACTTTGTAAACCTTGTTTCCTACCTTGATACCTCCATTCTCGTTTATCCACTGAGCGGCCACCTGCATACCCCACAGAGACATCTGACCTTCTTTGGCGAATTTACCTGACAGGCTTATTGGTGCTCCAAAATATAGCGTTTCTTCCTTAGGTCCAGTAGGCGTTGCTGCGGGTGTTGTTGTGGTTGGCTTCTCCTCTGGTTGTTGTGCACATCCTGCGAAGAACAAAACAAATCCAACGAGTACTAATACGAAAACTTTCTTCCGCATCCCTTCTCACCTCACAGTTTTCACCCTTAAAAAAATTACATTTTAAAAAATTTTTCATTTTTAATCACACCACTCCTTCACTTTTCAGTCCTTCAATTTCCTCGATGTCGTATCCAATAGACTTTAGTACCTCTTCGGTATGCTCTCCAAGTTTCGGCGGTCTTTTAACCTCTATTTCGAATCCTGAAAATTTAACAGGATTGTTAAAGAGCTTTATTTTTCCCAAACCGGGGTAATCTACATCAACAACCGTTTTTCTGTACTTCGTCTGAGGATGTTCTATTACCTCTCTAATGGTGTTCACAGCTCCGCTTGGCACTCCGGCTTTGAGTAAAATTTCAACCCATTCATCTCTTGTTTTCCCTTTCAGCTTTTCAACTATTATTCTCTCAAGTTCTTCTCTGTTTTTCAATCTGTCCCTGTTTGTCGCAAAACGTGGGTCATCAATTAGTTTTTCAAGCCCTACAGCCTTACAGAACTCCCTCCAGTGCCACTCAGTTGCAACAACTATGTTGACGAGCTTGCCATCCCCAGCCGGGTAGGGCTCGTAGGGTGTGGCCAAGAAATATTTAGTTCCCATTCTCAACTCTTCGTCTTTCATTCCCTCTACGATGGCCATGTTCATCAGGTTTAGCATCATGGTAACTGCACAGTCGAAGAGGGAGATGTCAATCTCCATTCCTTCTCCCGTCTTCTCCCTCCTAAGCAGTGCTGCAAGGACTGCATACACACCATACATTGATGCGAGTAAATCGGTTATTGGTATATTGATTTTACATGGCGTATCCCTCGTCCCAGTATAGCTGATTATACCTGCCTCACCCTGAATGAGCTGGTCAAAGGCTGGTCTATCCCTGTAAGGACCATCCTGTCCGAATCCTGATACGTGACAGTAAACTATGTCTGGATTGATCTTCTTTACAGCCTCATAATCTACTCCAAGCTTCTTAACAACTCCCGGAACAAAATTTTCGATGATAACGTCAGCCTTTTCTGCAAGTTTGAAGAAAATCTCCTTTCCCTTTTCGTGCTTCAAGTCGAGGGTCATTGACTTCTTGTTCCTGTTTACGACGCCAAAGTAAAAGCTGAGATCTGCCTTTATGGGAATCCAGTGCCTTGCCAAGTCACCGACTTTTGGTCTTTCGATGTGTATAACCTCCGCCCCAAGATCCGCCAACAGCGTGCCGATATAAGGTCCAGCTACCGCCTGTCCCAGCTCAATGACGAGCATCTCGTCAAAAGGGGGAAAATCCAATGCGATCACCCTACAGTTCTCTCCTAAACGCCTGATACCCAGTAATCGCCCTACCTAAGATCAGCGTGTGGATGTCATCTGTCCCCTCGTAAGTATATACCGACTCAATGTTCGCCATGTGCCTTATCGGAGAGTAGTCCAAGCTTACCCCATTCGCCCCCAGCAGCTCCCTCGCAGTCCTCGCACAGTATCTCGCCACCCTCACATTGTTCTTCTTCGCTAAGGATATCTGCTCTGTCGTGGCCTTGCCCTCGTCCATCAGCCTTGCAAGCCTCCATGCGAGTAGCTGCCCCTTGGTGATCTCAATCAGCATCTTGACGAGCTTCTCCTGCACGAGCTGGAACGAAGCCAAAGGAGCCCCGAACTGCTTCCTCTCCTTTGTGTAATTCAATGCCGTCTCATAGCAATCCATAGCAGCCCCGATAGCCCCCCAGGAAATCCCGAACCTTGCCTGATTCAGACAGCTCAGAGGAGCTCTCAGCCCCCTTGCCCCTGGCAGTCTGTTCTCCTCACTAACTCTGCAGTTCACAAGGCCGAGCTCACCAACACTTCCAGCCCTCATAGAACCCTTCTTTGTCAGGGCACTCTGCTGAAAGCCCTTCGTGCCCTTCTCCACAATAAACCCCTTGATCTTGCCATCCTCCACATCCCTCGCCCACACTACAGCTATGTCCGCCATATCAGCCTCGCTGATCCAGGTTTTGGTCCCATTCAGCACCCACTCATCCCCATTCCTTCTCGCAGTAGCCTCCATACTCCCCGGATCACTTCCATGGTTAGGCTCGGTCAAACCAAAACAACCAATGATTTCGCCCTTGGCAAGCTTCGGCAGATACTCCTTCTTCTGCTCCTCACTGCCGTACTGCCATATCGGATACATTACCAAGCCAGAAGTTACTGCAACGAAGCTTCGCAAAGCACTGTCAACCCTCTCCACCTCTTGGCAAACTATTCCAAAGGTCGTGTAGCTCATTCCCGGACAGCCATACTCCTCGGGAATGAATGTGCCCAGCATCCCGAGCTCTCCGAACTTCTTTCCAAGCTTATGGAAGTTCAACGGCTTCTCCTCATGCCACGCATCAGCAACAAGCGGTACAACCTCCTTCTCAAGAAATTCTCTGACAGAATTCCTGACCAGTCTGTCTTCATCGCTCAGAAGCTCATCTATATTGTAGAAATCAACTCCTCTGAACATTTTCTCACCTCTAACTATTGTGTTTAATTTTTATGAAACTTTTACTTTAAAAAATTTTGCGGAAATTTATTGCCATTTTACAAATAGTAATCCGGAGTTCTGAAATCCTTATAATCAACAAAAAACTCATTTATTCTGATATCCAGCGGAATTCCATCTTCGTAGAGTGGAGCGAGATAATTTAGCCCTGCGCTGACTATCAATCTCGCTCTGCTTCCAGTTGGTAAACCAAATCGCCTGTCTGCTGGGTGAAGAATCTTTATTATCCCCCCAAACCCTTTGGATTCTGCTATTTCCAGCTCTCTCCTTGCAATATCCATTGCGTATCTGCTGAACGATCTTATAGCCACTATGATCTCTCCTCTTCCTGATTTCGGAATTAATGAGATTGATGTAAGACCAGATTTAAGAAAGAGTTGTCCAGGGCTGAGAGTTGTGCCGATGTAGCTTATAAGCTCGGTAATCCCCTTTGGCTCCCTTTCTTCAATGCTGAGCAATGCAGCATATTCGGGATATGTGTTTACTCCTGCAGATCTGAGTATGACGTCAAAAAGGGTGTTTGATATCACTGCAATTGCGAATTTGTCCTTTTCAACTGCATAATCTCCTACTCTTTCTCCCTCCTCGATTACGGTTATCAGGTTCGAAACAAGATATGGAAATTCCGAAAATTCGTTAATAATATTTATTGCTTTTTCAAAATAATCTTTGTTTATGAAAGCGATATTGGTTGGAACGAGGCCAGAAAGAGTGTAGAGGTTAAAATTGCTTAGGTAAACATTGTATTCTATTCTCTCTGAGAATTCTCCAAGTCGCTCAAAAGCACTCTTTCTTTTCAGCACTTTAAGTCCTTTTTCGGTTAGTTCAGCCTTCCCGTTGCTGCCTCTTTTTACTAAGCCTTTCTCTTCCAACTTCTTTAAGTGATATCTAACGGTTCTTGCCCTGATGTTTATACCACGAAGCCTCAGTTCCTTTTCAATTTCATTGGAACTCAAAGCTCCCGACTCTTCGAGAATACCTATAATCTCCTCTTCGATCATCACTGGATGTCAAGCATTAAAGATTAAAATCTTTTTACTCACTTGACCTCGTAAACCCCCAGTTTTCTCTGGGAGTATGATACCAATCTGCTGAGCGGTATGGTCATCATTAGGTAAAACAGAGCAACTCCGAGGAAAGGTGTCCATGCGTTGAAGGTTGTGTTGACTATCTGCCTTCCCACCCTTGTGAGTTCGACAATCGAGATCACTGAAAGCAGCGACGAATCCTTTAGGAGTGCAATGAATTCATTTCCTAAGGCTGGCAGAATGTTCCTGAAGGCCTGTGGGAAAATTACGTAACGCATTGCCTGAAGGTAAGTCATACCCAAGCTCCTTGCTGCCTCCATCTGTCCAATAGGTATTGACTCAATCCCAGCCCTGACTATCTCAGCTATGTAAGCTCCGCTGCAAACGCTAAGTGCTATTATCCCTGCAGGTTCTGGCTGGAGGTTAATTCCAATAGCAGGTAGACCGAAATAGACAATGAGAATCTGTACGAGGAGTGGAGTTCCTCTGATTACTTCAACATAGGCTGTTGAGATGGCGAAAGGGAGAAAGTTCTTTGAAACCCTGCCAAGACCTGCAACTGTGCCTATAATAAGTCCGAAGATAATGGAGAGAACTGTGAGCTTTAGAGTAACCATGGCTCCAAATGCAAGGTCTGGGAGTATCTGGACAAACAGCTCGACGTCAAATTGATTTATCGCAGCCATTGAACTCAGAAAAAAGTTGAGATATAAAAAAATTTATTTTTCACTCACCAAACCATTTGTTGTAAATCTTATCGTATGTGCCGTCTTCTTTGATTTCCTTCAGAACTTCATTGATCTTCTCAAGCAGTGCTGGATTGTCTTTGTTCACAGCAATTCCATAGTATTCTGGGGCAAATTCATCGGATTCGACAACGCGGTATATGTCTGGGTTCTCTTTGGCGGCTATGTAGGCAACGAAGTTGTCAATAATTGCAGCATCCGCATCCCCTTTCTGAACCGCCATGAGTGCTTCTGGAGTGCCCTCAAATCTCTTGATTTCAAGCTGTATTCCTTTCTCGTCCTTCAACCTCTGAGCTGCAAAGTCTCCGGTTGTTCCCTGCTGTACTGCAACGATCTTTCCATTTAAATCGTCAACGTCCTGTATCTCCGTGTTGTCTGCTTTAGTTAGGATGACCTGCTTCGCCTCAAAGTAAGGGTCGCTGAAGTCAACCTGCTTTGCCCTTTCCTCGGTTATCGTCATTGCCGAGCATATTACGTCATATTTGTGTGCCAGAAGCCCCGGAATAATTCCATCCCACGCTGTGTTGACGAACTTAACCTTAAGCCCCATCCTGTTTGCGATTTCTGTCATGAGATCAATGTCAAACCCCGTATATTCTCCTGTTTTCTCGTCGGTGTATTCGAATGGTGGATACGCTATATCACTCCCAACCGTCAGAAAGCCTTCTTCTACAAGCTTTATCTTTTTTTCTTCGGTTGGTGTCTGTTGTGCACATCCCAGAATTAGAACTGCTGCCAGAATTACCATAGCAGTAACAACCCTCTTCATTCTTACACCTCGCCTTTAGCAAGATTTGATACTTAAAAAATTTTCGAAACTTTAAAGTTAATTTTTTAAACAAACTGCAACTTCTGCCAAAGGTGAAGAGGTTATACGCTGATCTGGGGCTTGCGGTTGTTGCTTTGATATGGGGCTCTACATTTCCGGTTGTGAAGATAGCTCTGGACAGCATGTCGCCTTTTGCTTTTAATACAGTTAGATTTTTCATAGCATGCCTTTTCTTTGTCCCATTCCTCAAATGGGGGAATTTTAAAGACGGTTTCAAGATTGGAGTGGTATCTTTTCTGGGCTATACTTTCCAGACGGTCGGGCTTGATTACACTACAGCAACCAATGCAGGTTTTATAACCTCGACCTATGTTGTATTAGCCCCAATAATTTCTTGGCTTGTTTACAAGGATGTGTTTGATAGGCGAGACGTTTTTGGAGTGATTCTGGCATTTACGGGGTTCTACTTTCTTTCCGGATACTCAGGATTCAATATCGGCGACATTCTCATGCTCTTCTGTGCCCTCTTTTTCGGAGCAGAGATCGCCATGATCTCTCATTACTCTCGCCTCAGTAATCCAACCATGCTCGCCTTCTGGCAAGCCTTTGCTATATTCATTCTCTCCGCCCCATTTGCAGCTTTCACAACGGTCAAATTTGAGATGAACACAACTGTTATTGCAGCGATACTTATCACGGCTTTCTTCGCGACATTTGTTGCAAAGATGCTCCAGAACTGGCTTCAGAGTTACACCAAGTCCTCAGACGCTGCTGTGATACTCTCCCTTGAAGGTGTATTTGCCCACCTTTTTAGTGTTTTATTTCTTGCCGAAATTTTAACATTAACCCAGTATTTTGGCGCGCTTTTAATATTATTGGCAGTAATCATAGTTTCACTCAGAGAATAGTCTCCAAATCTGAGAAATTTTGATTTACCGTAATATTCTTATATTTCAAAAACAAAGATAAAATTGGGTGATAGTATGGGTGTGCATAGAATAACGAGTGAGGCTGCTAAGTATTATGCTCAGAGGGAGAGAGTAGTTGGAGCGGGGATAGCCCTCCTCGGTGAGGCAAGCATGAATCTTGATAAGCTTGATAAAGACCAGTTTGAAAAACTTGGAGATTTGGCTGCAAAGCTTCTTCCTCATTCTCCGGGATATGCAGGCAAAATGATGCCGATAGTCGCAAGATTGTTCTGGAGACTCGCTGGTGTTAACGAGAAGGAATTTGGCTTCGCTGAGCTTGAAGAGCTTGAGAGGGAGATTGAAGAGGTCAAAAAAGAACTTGGCTTTTAAACTATTTTTTAAAATCCTTACAGCACGAAACTCAGTTTTGCGAGTATTGGATGTGAAAGTCAATGTAAGTCTGAGGCAGTCTTCATAGCTGCTGGAGTATCACTCCTTATTTCATCAGTCATACCAATGCTTGAAATCTACGACGACACCTGCAGATATACTGTCCATTCAATCGTGGCTCTGACAGCAATCTCAGTTTTCAGACGCTCTGCTTGTTGTTTTTATAGTTCTTTATTCCCGTCTTTTTATATTCGATCAATACACGTGAGTCGAAGCTTTATTATGCTCGGCTGTCCTGCAGCCATGAGCGTTGGAAAGTTGCGAAGTCCAAAAATGTGCTTAGAGATGCAAAAGCTTTAAACATTAGATGACTACGTGCTGTATGAAAGTAGTCCTCTCGTACTCTGGAGGCTTGGACACAACAGTGTGTATACCTTTGTTGAAAGAGAAATATGGATTTAATGAAGTCATTACGGTAACGGTTGACATCGGACAGCCTGAGAGTGATGTTAAACAGGCTGAAGAGAGAGGAAAGAAGTATGCCGATAAGCATTACACCATAGACGCAAGAGAAGACTTTGTTTTGGAACTCTTTAAGCTGATAAAGGCAAATGGCGAGTATGAGGGCTACGTTCTTGGAACTGCCCTTGCCAGACCCTTGATAGCCGAAAAGGTTGTAGAGGTTGCGAAGAAGGAGAATGCTGATGCAATCGCACACGGTTGCACCGGGAAAGGAAATGACCAGCTTAGATTCGAAAACGTGTTCAGGCAGTATGGCTTCAAGGTTATAGCGCCGGTGAGAGACCTCAACTTGACAAGGGAATGGGAGATTGAATACGCGAAGCAGCATGGGATAGATGTGCCAGCGACGAAGGAGAAGCCCTACAGCATTGACGAAAACCTCTGGAGCAGAAGCATAGAAGGTGGAAAGCTTGAAGACCCGTCCTTCACCCCACCAGAAGACATTTACGAGTGGACTGCAAGTCCTGAAAAAGCCCCAGACGAGCCGGAGCTCATAAAAATTGAGTTTGAAAAGGGAGTTCCGGTAGCCCTAAATGATAAGAGAATGGGCGGCTTTGAACTGATCAATAAGCTAAACGAAATTGGTGGCAGACATGGCGTGGGCAGGACGGATATGATAGAGGACAGGGTTCTCGGACTTAAGGCAAGGGAGAATTATGAGCATCCCGCAGCCACGATCCTGATCACAGCCCACCGAGACCTTGAAAAACTCGTTTTGAGCAGAAGGGAGCTGAAGTTCAAGAAGTTTGTTGAGGAGGAGTGGGCAGAGCTTGTTTACTACGGGTTAACGAATGACCCGCTTTACGACGACCTGAATGCATTCATTGATAAGACTCAGGAAAGGGTTACGGGGTGGGTCAAAATGAGGCTTTTTAAGGGAAGCATCATTCCAGTGGCGAGACACTCAGAATTTGCACTCTATTCGGAAGAACTCGTCTCCTTTGACACAGGTGCGATTAACCAAAGGCTTGCTGAGGGCTTTGCAGCTTTTCATGGTCTGCAGGGAAGGCTGTTCAGAAGGCTGTTCCAGTAACATTTTAAATTTAAAACTCAATTTTCATTATGGAGTTTATCATAATCTCTGTGGGGAACGAGATACTCAGTGGAGACATAAACAACACGAATGCAACCTACATGGCAAAGAAGCTTACCAAACTGGGTCACAGGGTAAGGAAGATCATAACAGTTCCTGATGATGTGAACGTTATAGCAGAGGAGGTCAGAAAAGCTTCGGAGGAGGCGGACTTCGTTCTTGTCACAGGTGGACTTGGCGCCACCCATGATGATGTCACTGCAGAGGGAATTGCGAGGGCGTTTGGAAGAGAACTTGTTGTAAACAAAGAGGTTTACGAGTGGCTGAGCAAGCTGAGCAGAAACGAGGAGGCTGTGAAAAAAATTTCTTCTGTACCTGAAGGCAGCGAGATAATCTGGAATGATGTTGGGGCAGCTCCGGCATTTATCGTCGAGAACGTTGCCGTTATGCCCGGAGTGCCTGCAGAAATGGAAAACACCTTTGGGAAGATACTGGAGAGGTTCGAAAGAGCGAGTTACTATGAGGATACGGTGAGAGTTGAAGGTTTTGAGGTTAAGATCGTGGACAAGCTAAACAAGGTGGTTGAACAGTTTCCCGATGTGCAGATCGGCTCGTATCCGAAATCGGGTTATGTTCTGGTGAAGTTTTCTGGAAGCGATGACAGGAGGGTTAAAGAGGCGATAAAAAAGTTTGAGGAACTTGTAAATGCTAAGAGGTAAGGTATTCTACCAAGGAGAGCTCGTTGAAGCTGGAATTGAAATCGAAGAGGGAAGAATTAAGCGAATTGGTAAACTTGTTAGGGGAAGAGAGGTTAAAGGTATAATCCTGCCCGCTGGAATTGACGTCCATGTCCACCTAAGGGACTTTGATGAAAAATACAAGGAGACGATTGAGACAGGAACAGAGGCTGCACTGCATGGGGGAATCTGTTTAGTTGTTGATCAGCCGAACACTAAGCCCGTTGTTGACTCAGAGCATGTTTATTTCAGGAGGATGGAGAGGGCAAAGAAAAAGGTCTTTGTTGATTACTCTCTGAACCTTGCCCTAACAAACTCAAATTTCAGCAGGATTGAGGATATAGTGGAAAAAATCATACAAAAATATCATCTTCCGGCAGTTGGAGAGGTCTTCATCCAGCACAACAATGAGGATTTGCAAATTGACTACGAAACTCTCAAAAAAGTTGTGGAGAAAGTCAAAAACTTAATTACACTTCATGCAGAAGACCCTGAATTGGTCAAACCCGGTTCTCCAAACTTCAGATTCAGGAGCAGAGAGGCAGAGATAAGAGCGGTTGAGAAGGCCTTGGAGATTTCAAGATTCCACTTTTGCCACATCTCCACCAAAGACTCGGCTGAAAAGATAATGAAAAGCACCTCGACCTTTGAAGTTACTCCTCATCATCTCCTTCTTTCCGTTGATGACTATGCAAAACTTGGAGATGCTGTAAACGTAAATCCACCCCTTAGAAGTAGAGACGAAGCTGAGTGGCTGCTGAGGAATTTCAATAATGCCGATATCCTCGCATCAGACCACGCACCCCACACGCCTGAGGATAAAAAGGTTGGTGCACCGGGTTTTCCGGGTGTGGAGACAATGTATCCTATTTTTGTCTTCCTCGCAAAAGAGGGTGTTGTCAGTTTCAGAGACCTTGTTGAGAAGGTAGCTGAAAACCCATCGAGAATTTTCGGTTTTAAAGGTTACGGGGGGATTGAGGTTGGAAACTTTGCGAATTTTGCTGTTTTTGACTTGAGAGATATTGTGAAAATAAGGGACGAAATGCTCCACTCAAAATGTGGGTGGACACCCTACGAGGGTTTCAAGGCTGTGTTTCCGAAGGAAGTTTATCTCAGGGGAACTGAAGTTTTGGAATGTAATGAGAGGCTTGGAAGGGTTTTGGATTTAAGACTCTGATGCATTCTTGCATTTTCGATGTTAAGAGAAAAGCTTTTAAAGTTGTTTACGATAGTAGTAATAATGAGCATCAGATTGTTGGTAGTTGATGATGATGACAGCATAAGGGAGATTGTGAAGGTGATGCTGAAGGACTACGAAATAATCGAGGCTACCAACGGATATGAAGCAATTAGACTGTATGAAAAAATACGTCCCGATCTCGTCCTGATGGACGTTTCAATGCCCCAGATGGATGGAGTCGAGGCTACAAAAGAGATTGTGAAAATTGATCCTAAAGCCATCGTAATTGGTTTGACAGCTTTTGCCAGAAGTAGGGGCAAAGAGATGCTTGCTGCAGGGGCGAAAGAGGTGGTAGAGAAACCCTTCACGAGGAGAATGCTAAAAGATATAATAGAAAGACACTTAGCCAGTGCTGTTGCCGGCTCATGATTAAATTTTTCTAACAGATATGAGCTCTTTTCCTCAATGGAACTGTTGGTTTTGCTGCTTGCAATCCTTCTTGATATCTTAATCTCTGAGCCACCCTTAGCCATTCATCCAGTCTCTTGGTTCGGTAAACTCATCTCTTTTTTTGAAAAACTTAAAATTTCAAATCCTGTTGCCGATCTCGTCTACGGGATATTTTCAACGCTTACAGTAGCTTTTTTCTCTCTCATACTTGTATTTGTTCCAATTCCTCAGCCTTGGAACTATATGTGGCATTCCTACCTTCTTTTCTCTGCAGTATCTATCAGAAGCATGATATCGCACGCTGAAAGGTGTGTGAGGGACGGAATTGATAGAAATGCAGTCCAGCAGATTGTGAGCAGAAATACCGCAGAGCTGAATGAGGAGCAGCTTTGTTCTGCTGTGATAGAATCGGTGGCCGAGAACTATGTTGATGGTGTTGTATCTCCACTATTCTATTTTTCAATTTTAGGGATTGGAGGGGCTATGGTTTACAAGGCTGTGAATACCTGTGATGCCATGATTGGGTATAGAATGGGGAGATATGAGCATTTTGGCAAGTTTACTGCAAGGATTGATGACATTCTGAACTTTCTGCCTGCAAGACTTTCTTTAGTATTTTTCGAGTTGGTGAAAAGAGGGGCGTTAAGGTATGGCTTGGAAAAGAATGTCAAACTGAACGGATGTACAATTGCTGCCATGTCCTACGTTCTTGGTGTGAAACTTGAAAAGCCCGGCCATTACATGCTTCCGGGTAGAGATGCAGATGTATCACTCGTGCGGGAGGCCATCAAGGCATTCAGAGTGCTGAGCGCCATTGCTGTTGCGTTTTTCGTCTTTGTGACTGCAATCCGGATAATGTTATTAACTCACCTATAGCCCTTTGGAATAATGAAATGCGATACCTGTGATGGCAAAGGTTACATCGAGATAGAGAAAGCATGCGAAATATGCAGTGGCACGGGAAAGGCGAAAAGCTTTGATCCAAAACTGACAGCAGAACTTACAGATGAGCAGATAAAGATGTTTATGGACGGTATTTGTGGGGCTTGCAGAGGGTCAGGAACGGTCAAGATCATGCAGGTTTGTAAAGAGTGCAATGGAACAGGGAAGGCAGGAAGGTGTAAAATATGTGGGGCGAAGGTGATTGGTAATCATGAACTCTGCCCGTCATGCAGAAAGAAGCCTCATGCCTACAGATTGAGCAATAGCTGTGGACTCGAGGATGTCAGAATTAATAGGGTTTATCTGGGAAAAGTATCCGCTGTCACAGACATTGGTGTTTTCGTTAACCTGAACAAGAGGCTGAGGGGTTTGATTCACCGCAAAAATCTTGGAGGATTTAAATTCAGCGAGGATGATGACATTCTTGTTCAGGTTAGTGGGATAGGGTTGAGTGGAGATATAGACCTGAAGCCGGTTAGGATGGACGGTTTTGCGGTTGTTGATGTCTCAAAGGACGTTAAGAGGGTTGACATCTCAGAGCTTGAGAACTACACTGGCAAGATGGTCGAGGTTAGGGGAATGGTCACCCACATCAAGCTGACAGGGGGGCCAACAATTTTCACACTTCTCGATGGCAAAGCGAGTGTAAATGCTGCAGCATTCGAGGGGGGAGAAAGAGCTTACCCAGAGGTGAGAGTTGACGATGTTGTGAGGGTTGTGGGAATTGTAAAAAGGAGGGAGACGAAGCTTCAAATAGAGATTCTCGAGATGGAAAAGCTGCTTGGAGAGGAAGCTTATGAGATAAGAAAGAGAATTCAAGAGGAGATAGAGAAAGCATGTGAACCTGAATTCAAGGGCTTTCTTATTGAGAGCAAGGTTCTTGATGCGCTTAAGGATGACATGCTCCGAGTTGCGAAGGAGCTAAAGAAAGCCGTCTACGAGTCGAGACCGATAATCATAAGGCATCACTGGGATGCCGATGGCACCTGTGGAGGAGTTGCCCTTGAGAAGGCGCTGATTAATCTCGTTGAAAATGTTCACTCGGACAGCGATGCGAAATATTATCTGGTTAAGAGAAGGGTTTCAAGAGCACCCTTTTACGAGCTTGAGGATGTTGTGAGAGACCTCGACGAAAGTCTTGAAGACATGGAGAGGCATGGGGATAAGATTCCTCTTGTCGTTCTGGTGGACAACGGTTCGGGAATAGAGGATGTGCCGGCAATAAGGCAGTTTCTACTCTTCGGAGCGGATGTTATAACAATAGACCACCACTTTCCTGATGAGGAAGTGGATCGCTACCTGCTTTACCACGTCAACCCCTACAAGGTTGGTGGAGACAGCAACTACACCTCTGGCATTCTGTGTGTTGAAATAGCCAGGATGATCTCCGACCTTGACATGAAACACCTTGCTGCTATCAGTGTTGTAGGCGATAGGGCTGAGGGCGAAGTCGAGAAGTACGTTGATCTTTCTGGGAAGAGCAGGGAAGAACTTGCAGATATAGCCCTTGCAGTAGAGTATGAGGGATTTTATTTGAGATTTAGATCAGCGAGCCAGATTATGCATGAGATACTCGGCTTTGGCAGGCAGGACAGACATGTTAGGTTTGTTGAGATGCTTTCTGAATATGCAAAAGAGGCTATAGAGGAGCAGGTTAAGACCGCAATGGATGGTGTAAAAATCCAACTGCTACCCAACGGCATAGCCCTCGCAGCCCTTGATGTGGAGAACTATGCTAAGAAGTTCACATTTCCTCCACCGGGAAAACTTACTGGAGAGGTGCATGACAGGTTAAAGCAGAAATACGATAGGATAGTGACAATTGGCTATGGCCCAGATTTTGCCGTGATAAGGAGTGAAGGAGTTGAACTTGACATTCCCAGACTTGTTCAGGAGTTGCGGGAGGAAATAGTTGCTGGGGTGGATGGAGGGGGACATCTGATTGTTGGTTCGATAAAGTTCGTTCAGGCGAAAAGGAAGGAGGTTCTGGCAAGGCTTGCAGCTAAAATTGGAAGCATTAAGTGATTTGTGTTTTTATTTAACTACCGTGCTGCAGCTTCTCGAATTCTGGTGAGAGGTATTGAGCATTATTAATCAGTGGGAAAACTTAATAAACCGGAGATGGCACTTTCACGGGGAAAAATGAGGAGGACAACGTTTATCGCAATAATGCTGTGTGGAATTCTGGCATATGGAATAAGCGTCGCCTACCCACCACTTGATGCACTCTTTCTGTCACTGATCTTCGGGGTTTTCTCGAACACGTTTTTTGATGGAGATTACAAGGAGGACGCTGAAAAATTCCTCTCAATAATGCTTCCGATCGGAATTGCAATGTACGGTGCCAACATCAAGCTAAATGCTGAATTGCCATCGAATTTCGTAGCAATGGCTGTGGTGTCAGCAATCATGTTGGGAACCCTTGTTTATTTTTTCAGCAAATACGTATTCAGCCTCAATAACAGACTGTCTTTTCTGCTTTCATGTGGAACAGCCATATGTGGTGCATCAGCCATTGCAATCGTTGCATCACTGACCAAACCAAAAAAGGAGGAGTTCTCGTCTGCCGTCATTGTTATAACCATCGTCGGGCTGACAGGTGCAGTTATACTGCCCTACCTCTACAATGTTTTTCATCCGTCACTTGAGAAGTACGCACTACTGTGCGGGGCAACGCTACATCAAACAGGTCTTGTGGAGATTGCCACCAAACCGTTTGGTGTTGAGGCTGTGAGAAGTGCATTGGAGGTAAAGAGTGTCAGAATTGCCTTGATCGCTGTTGTGGCATTCTTCACCTCAATATCCTACTCCGAACATCGCTACTACGTGCCCTGGTATATAGCCGCATTTCTCGTGCTGTCTTACTTCTCCAGCTACTTACCCTCGGGCATACTCAGCGTTCTAAAACCGGCGTCAACAATAGCATTCTCAATAACCCTCGCAGCAGTTGGTTTCTCGGTAAATATAAAGGACATACAGAACATGAGGCTCGACCCTCTCGTAGCAGCCTATGCCGGGTGGATTTGTGCATTTATTGTGGTTTTTGCGGTCGTGATATTATGAGGTCTATATTTGTCAAAATAGTGATATCCTCCCTGATAATCTCGACCATTTCAGCAGTGCTCTACACAATACTCCAGTTTCTGCCGGAATACTTCGCAATTGCATACGATTTCTACGTCCTAATCATAATTCTCGGAATTTCCATGTTTCTCGCGGGAAGTATAACGGAGCCCCTCGAAAGATTGCGAAATGGATTCGAGTATCTGCTTAATGGTAAGTATATTCAGGTGGAGATAGATACAAGAGATGAATTCGAGGATATGGGTAGGTTCTTCAACAAAGTTGCGAAAGAGCTCATCGAAAGGGAGAAGATACTTCGAGAAACCGAAAAGAAATACAGGAACCTCGTTGAGAACCTCAACGACTGGATTTTCGAGACTGACAATGATTTGAACATAATCTTCTCAAATATTAAAGGCTACGAGTTGTTCAGGGAGAAGAAAATTATCGGACGGAATCTGAGAGATTTTCTTCTCGATGTGCCAGAAATAGGACATGACTCATGTAGTTTTGAGACTCACACGATCAGCGGTAGAATTTTCGAGTTCAGTCTTAATCCGCTCTACGAAGAAGGGAAAGTTGTTGGATTTATTGGAATAGGTAGAGACATTACAGACAGAAAGAGGGCTGAAGAAAGACTTGCCCATCTCGCCGCAATCACCGAACACACGATTGATGCTGTCGTTTCCTTGGACATAGACGGAAACATCGTGTCTTGGAACAAGGGTGCTGAAGCCATGTTCGGCTACAAGGCTGAAGAGATGATAGGAAAGAAGTTTACAATTCTTATGGCAGACGGTATGAGCGAGCAATGCAGAGAGAACTTCAGAAAGGCAATACTGGAGGGATACGCCAAGGATATAGAGACTGTAAGATTGACAAAAGACGGCAGGAAGATTATTGTTGATCAAACCCTCACATCAATCCACAATTCGAAAGGAGAGGTCACAGGATTTGTAGTCATAATGAGGGATATAACCGAAAAGAAGAAGAGCGAAGAGAAGCTCAAAAAAGCTTATGAAGAGCTTGAAAAGAGGACTGCGGAGCTAAAATATCTTGCAAATATAATCGGGAACTCAAACGAGGCTATATACTCTTTTGACATGGAAGGAAAGATAACAAGCTGGAATAAGGGTGCTGAGAATCTGTTTGGATGGCAGAAATCTGAAGCCTTGGGAATGCACGTTAAGGAGCTTTTACCCGAAGATTTCGAAAAAGAAACCGAATACATAATCCAGAAAATAAAGAACGGTATTCAGAACCTCTCGTTTGAGGGCAAGAGAAAACGCAAGGATGGAAGCATAGTTGATGTGGAGATAACAGCATCACCAATTCTTGAAAATGACGAAATTTCGGGTATTTCGATGATTGTCAGAGATATGTCGTACAGAGTTAAATCCGAACAAGAATTGTTGAGAAGGATTCTGAAGTACAAGGTTGATATCGGAAAGGTCTATCTGACAGACAACTTCGAACTTGCCCTTGACGTGCTGTCAGATATGGCAAAGGCCAGCTTTGTAGGGACAGTAATCACGAGAAGACTGCCGGAGGAGGTGAATGTTGACTGCAAGGTGCTATGGCTTTCAGAGAAGGAGGGCAAGGATACCATCCACCCTGACGCGACGACTATTGAGAAGACAATTCTCAACTTCCCGGCCAAGAACAACGTTGTTGTGCTTGAACTCGACTATCTCGTAACAAAAATTGATTTTGAGTCACTACTTTCGATGATCCAGCGTATTAGAGAGGACTTCTACATTCTCAAGAGAGGGGTCGTCATCTTAGTGGCAACACCGGGAATTCTGGATGCCACCCAGCTATCTCTCCTCAAAATGGAATGTAATCAGCTGGAGAAGAAGAAGATAAAGCTATCTCCAGAACTTTACGAAATGCTCAGATTTGTATACATGAAAAACAAAACCGGAGAGAAACCATCCATAAAAGAGGCCATGGATGAACTTGGGCTTGCCAGAAACACTGTGAAAAAGAGGATAAAGCAGTTGAGGAGCAGGGGGCTTATCAACATTGTCAAGTACGGTAGAACCAAAATATTAGAAGTTACCGAGGAGGGAAGACTGATATTTGACTAAGTTTCTGCATAGTTTAATCGCCGATTATCCAATTTATTTTGCTTTAATCAAAAAATGAACTGTTTACACAGCTCTAAAAATTTAACAGAATTTGACACTTTAAGGTGGCAATATCAATAAGTTTTCTGTCACGAAATAGCTGTTTTTGAGGTGTTTTTATGTCGGATGAGGGTGAAAGAGTAGAGGTTGCTAGGGGTGTACAGACGCTCTGGAAGACAGAGGACTGGTGGGCTGTGTGGATGGCATTCATCGTGCTGGGAATAGCATTAGCATGTTACTACACCAACAACGTGCCCATACTGAAGACCCTCGCCGTTTCTGCACCTGGAAAATGGACTTCGTGGGATCAGGTGGCAGCCTACTACTCCGCCAACTGGGCAGGATACGTGGTTAACTTCCTCTTCTGGGCAGTGGTGTTCACGATAAGCAGCAAGATACTTGGATTCAAAGTAAGCGAGTTCTTGCCGTCGTTCATATTCGTGTACATTGTGTCAATTTTAATATTCTTAGTAGCGGCAAACGAGACAGCACACAATTACAACATCGAACCACCAATACTCGCCGTCATTCTCGGTCTAATACTCGGCAACGTCTTCAAGTTTCCGAAATGGATGGATGCGGGCTTCAGAGTCGAATACTATATAAAGACAGGTATCGTCCTGCTCGGTGCTACCCTGCCATTCTCGCTGATCTACATGGCCGGCCCATATGTTATCGGACAGGCAGCAACAGTGGCAATAGCGGCATTTCTCATAATCTTCTACTTGGGACAGAAATTCGGTCTTGATAAGAGAACCTCTGCCGTTCTCGGTGCAGGAGGTGCGGTTTGCGGAGTTTCTGCATCAATCGCAATGGCAGCAGCTGTAAGGGCAAAGAAAGAGGACTACGTTCTTGGAATTGCGGCAGTCATCATCATGGCTATCGTGGCAATATTCCTTCTGCCCATAGCTGCAATGTCAATGTCTCCACCAATGCACCCTGGTGTTGCCGGAGCGTGGATCGGTACATCAGAGTTTGCCGATGCTGCTGGATTTGCCGCTGCTGACTGGTACGGAACATGGTATGCCACCCACATTTCACAGTCCGTTGGAGGTGCTGACGCCCGTGACCTTGCATTGTGGGCATACACACTGATGAAGGTCATAGGGAGAGACATCTGGATCGGTCTCTGGGCTTTCGTGATGGCCATAGTAGCAACCACGAGGTGGGAGGCGGAAGAGACTGGTGCGAGACCATCAGCTATGGAAATATGGTGGAGATTTCCAAAGTTCGTTATCGGTTTCCTCGCGGCATCCCTGCTGATAACTGCCGTTGTTGGTTCAGTGGACACATACACCTATCTCCACACGATGAAGCCAAATCTCATAGGACCGATAAAGACGATGAGAACGTGGACGTTCATATTCACGTTCTTCAGCATCGGTATGACTACGAGGTTCAGAGAGTTCGTAAAGTTCGGTGCAAGGCCATGGGCTACGTTCTTCATCGGTGCTTCGATAGTCATAGTACTTGGATTCATCCTGTCCTACTACGTCTTCGGACCGATTGCATGGGTCAGACTGCCAGAATGGGCACCGAAGATCTAATTTTTCCAATTTTTTGATCGGTATGTTCGGATACAGGTGTAAAGGAGAGATAAAGACCATCGAAGTCAGAGACGATCTGGTTGCAGTGGGATGCAGCGATGGCTGGATACATGTTTTCGATGGCGATGGAATTCTATGGAGCAAAAAGCTGACAGCAACTTACTACAGAGACCCGTACACTGACGTTAACGTAATATCTGCCGATATCAACGACAAGTACGTTGCCATAGGAACAGATTTCATGGACGGCAAAGTGTATTTGTTCACGCTGGACGGAGAGCTTGTTTGGTACAAACAGTTCTTGTGCATCGTTGGCTGCTGGGAACGTCCAGAAGACATAGTTGCTGTTGCCGTAGATACAGACAGAGTTGCAGCATGTTCCGAATGGCTGAACGGAACCCTACACGTCATGGACGTGGATGGCAGAACTGTTGAAGAGAGAGACCTTGATGGATCCATTAAGGATCTGATAATGTGGAATGGAGCAGTAGTCGGAACTTCCAGAGCTCTGTATCTCAATGAATTGAAACTTAATATATCTGCTAACAAAATTTTGACACACAAAAATGAGCTTTATGTGTCCAACGCTAATGGTGTGTACGCTGTAAACGGAAAAGCTGAGATGTTGTACAGCTGCCGACAGCCACTTATATCGGTATCAGATAAATTCGTTGCTGTATATGACGGCATTAAGCTGAGTATGATATCAAAAAATGGAGATGTGATCTGGGAGATTATCCCAGACAAACAAATTTCAACACTCTACTGTGTCAAAGAGTGTGTTTATGCAGGCCACACAAATGGCATAGACATAGTAGAGGGGGGCGAGGTTACAGAAAAGATTCAGATTGACGGAGAACCCGTGCACATCGGAAAAGTTGTAGTGTGCGTTGATAAGGAAGACGGGAGAGAGGTTAAGGTTTACAGGATGTTCTAAGTTTACACCAATTTTTCTATTATGATTAGTAATCGAAATTTTTTGCTACGAGCTAATTTTTAGAAAACTTTTAATTCAATATGCATAGTGAAACATATCGGTGAAACCATGAAGAAGGTAGTTGCTTTCGTTGCTGTCATACTGATTACAGCAGCATGGTATTTTATGACTCCAAAGGAGAGAGTTTTAACAATATCAACGACGACCAGTCTCTACGACACCGGACTGCTGGAAGATGCTATCGCTCCCGCCTTCAAAGAGGAGACCGGGATAACCCTGAGATTCATACCGAAGGGAACTGGGGCAGCAATACAGGATGCAAAGCACGGACTGGCTGATGCGATAATGGTTCATGCAAGGAGCAAGGAGATTGAGTTCATGAAAGACGGTTATGGTGTGAACAGGAAAGTTTTCGCATACAACTTCTTTGTTATTGTTGGGCCAAGCAACGATCCTGCAGGCATCAAGGGAATGAGCCCAACGGAAGCTTTGAAGAAGATCGTTGAAGCCGGGAGAGAGGGAAGGGCTATATGGGTTTCGAGAGATGACGGTTCAGGCACAAATGTGAAAGAGGAATCTCTGTGGAAGGCTGCGGGTTTTGAATACGAGGAGCTTAGAAATGAGAGCTGGTTCAGGGCAACAGGAACTGGGATGGGAAAAACTTTGCTTTACACAAGTAACACCAAAGCCTATACACTGTCCGATATAGGGACGTATCTCAAATACAAGAAAGATGGTCTGATTGATCTTGATGTGCTCGTAAACGAGGGGGAGGAACTAATCAACATCTATAGTATAATTATCACAAATCCTGAGAAATTTAACAAAGATTACGAGGGGGCTATTTTGCTTTCAAAGTGGTTGACAAGTGAAGAGGGACAGAAAATAATAGGCGAGTATGGGTTAGAGGAATATGGTATGCCTCTGTTTTATCCGATCGTAGGTGTTTTGAGAGATGGCAGTGGCACGACATATGAGTGGATAGTCAAATACGGATTCATTCAGGATGACGGTGTTATGACCGAGTGTCCAAAAGACTACAGATATAAATCCGATCTGAGCTTCTTTGAAGTGCCATGGAGCTCATAATATCTGGAATCCAGCAAGCATTACATTTGATACTCACAGCAAATCCAGATATAATGGATATTGCAGTGAGGTCTGTGAGAGTTTCAGGCTTTGCTACGCTTCTTGCAACACTCTGGAGCCTCCCAATCGGTGTTGCCATAGGATTATTCAATTTTTTTGGCAAAAATGTCGTGAAGGGCTTATTCAATGCATTACTTGGCATACCAACAGTTGTGCTCGGTCTGATCCTCTATCTTATGCTTGCCCCAACTGGTCCATTTGGATTTCTTGGTCTGATATACACCGAGATAGGGATAAGCATAGGACAGGCGGTTTTGATTACTCCAATTATCGTTAGCTTCGCTGCAAGCTCTGTAGAGCTTATCGAGAGAGAAATAAGGGAACTTGCTCTGACACTCGGTGCGGACAATATAGATGCTTCAATTGCCGTCATAAGGGAGGCTGCAAGTGGAATTTTGCTCGCTCTCATTGCAGCATTCAATAGGGCAGTGGCTGAACTTGGAATTGCGATAATAATCGGAGGAAACATCTTTGTAAGAGATAGCGCTCTGAATACAAGAGTCCTTACAACTGCAATACAGATGTACACAACCCGTGGGGAAATAGACATGGCAATAGCACTCGGAATAATACTCCTGTCCATTGTGTTTGCCGTTAGCTTACTTTCAAATTTGCTTCAGAGAAGGCTGGTGAGAGCTTGATTGAACTGCACAACGTTTCGAAGAGTTATGGAAGCGTTAAAGCTCTTGAAGACGTTAACCTCAGAATAGACAGAGGAGAAATTTTTGCTATCGTCGGTCATAGTGGAGCTGGTAAGACCACCCTTTTGAGGATTCTTGCCTTGCTTGAGAAGCCGGACAGTGGGAAGTATTATTACAAGGGAGAAATTGCCAATGATAGCCGCAAGAGGGAAATAACCATGGTCTTTCAGAAGCCTGTAATGTTCAGCGGCAGCGTTTACTCAAACGTGGCATACGGTCTGAAAATCAGGAAATACAGCAGAAAAGAGATTGAAAAAAGGGTTAAAGAAGCTTTAAAACTCGTAAATCTTGAAGGGTTCGAGAAATACAATGCTAAAAGACTGTCTGGTGGGGAACAGCAGAGGGTGGCGATAGCAAGGGCTATAGCTATCAATCCAGAAGTGCTGATAATGGACGAGCCTACAGCAAATCTGGATTTGGTCAATGCAACAATTGTTGAGGAGGTAATAGAAAAGATATCGAAGAAGGGCACAACAGTAATTTTAGCTACCCATAACCTGTTTCAGTCCAGAAGACTGTCTGACAGAGTTGCCCACATCTTTTCGGGTAGAATTGTCGAAGTTTCAAAAACCGAGGAATTCTTTGAAAACCCAAAAACCGAGATTTCAAGAAAGTTTATCAATGGTGAGCTGCAGTATTAGTTTGAGCTTTTTCTGTTCATCCAGATTTGTGCAGGGTTGAGGAAGTTATGCAGGATATTAAGATACTTTTTAGTAGCTGTATTCCTCATAAAGCACCGAAAATACCTTTTTCTGAAGCATTATCACGAGTGGAATGTTTATCGTAATGGAGAAAATTTCCCTGTTTTCAGCAAAGCAGAGAAGAGACTTATTGTCTGATATTGCAAGTAGCTTGGGGCTTGTTTCTACACCAGCAGCATTCGTACCATCCAGAATCTGAGCAAATTTTGAAATAAAACTGTCTTCCGACCTCATGAGCTTATCTCTGTCTACAATTCTGAAATTCTTGACGTTTTCTGGAACCGCCACCTTCTCATAAAGCAAAACCCTGTGAGGACGGTTTATTTCCCTCAGTACGTAGGAAAGGTCACCGTCTATCAAAAAGAGCTGAATTTCTCCATCTCTCTCCTCTATAAACTCTCTTATTCTGCTTTTTACTGCCCAGATTCCCCTTGATACCCACGCATGCTGAGTTTTGCCAGTGTTCTCAACCCTTATTTGCTCAAGTTTTCTGCGAGCCGTTTCGAGTTTATCGTTCAAATCTCTCTGCAAACTATCTATAATCTTAGACGGTTCAATCGCCCTGTAGATCGCTGGACTGCCGGGTTGGACTTCAACAAAGCCCCTCTCGATTAGCCTCTCAAGAACCTCGTAAACCTTTGTTCTCGGAATTCCTGCACTTTTACTTATCTCTCTCGCAGTTGCTTCCTGCAGGGAAATGAGTGAAACGTATGCAGAGGCTTCATAACCTGAAAGACCTATCTCCTTCAGTATCTCAACAGCTTCATTCATTCACTAACTTTAGTGACAACAGATTTATTAAGTTTAATGGTGTATGTGTAAAAGTGAACATCTTGGAAATCTCAGACCTCACAGTCAGATTCGCTGAATTTTTAGCGGTAAAAGACCTGAATCTCTCAGTAAAGAGGGGAGAGATTTTGGGTCTTCTCGGACCGAACGGTGCTGGAAAGACCACAACCATAAGAGCAATATTCGGGATGGTTCCCTACGAGGGTGAGATCAGAAACTATGCCTCCTCTGTGGGATGGATGCCACAGCATTCGCCTCTTTACCTCAATCTCACCGTTGAGGAGAATCTAAGGTTTTTCGCCTCGCTTCACGGTTTGAAGAATCCTAAGGAGAGAGTTGAAGAGATGCTTAGGCTCGTTCAGCTGGAAGAGTCCAGAAACAGGCTTGTCAGGAACCTGAGTGGTGGTATGAAGCAGAGAGCGATGCTTGCGTGTGCGATGATACACGACCCCGAACTTTTAATTCTTGATGAGCCTACCGCTGGCGTTGATCCACCCTTGAGGATGAACTTCTGGGAGCACTTCCAGAGATTAAAGGATGCTGGAAAGACGATTCTTGTTACTACACACTACATGGACGAGGCGGAGAGGTGCGAGAGGATCGTTATGATGAGAGCTGGTGAGAAAATTGCTGAAGGAAGTCCTGAGGAGATAAAGAGATTCGCTGGAGAAGAGACCGTAATGCTCTGGGTTGAGGATATGAAAGGCAGTTTCAGAATCCTCTCCAAGTATTACGATGTCTCTTTGAACGGGCAAATTTCCATCTCTGTCAAAGATGCACCGTCAGAGTTACCTAAGATCATCTCAATTCTGGAAAAGGCCGGAATTAAGGTTTTGAAATCAGAAATTAAAAGGCCAAGTCTTGAGGACGTTTTTCTAAGGCTGATGGAGGAGTGAAAATGCTGGAAAGGGTTTCTGGTGTTTTTGTTAAGGAAATAAAGGTTATTTTCAGAGAAAAAAGGCTGCTTGCCATCTTGATACTTCAGCCAGTAATCCTTGTCTCTCTTTTCGGCTACGCCTTTTCGGGAGAGGTTAAGAATATCAAGGTGGCTGTTGTTGACGAAGACAGCAGTGATCTTTCCGAAATGCTCATATCATCGCTCCACAGCACCGATACCTTTAGCATATCCTACTTCACAGCAACGAGAAGTGAGCTCATGGAACTGATAAGGCTCGGCAAAGTCCATGCGGGAATTTACATTCCAAAAGGATTTCAGGAAAATACCAACAAGGCTATAGAGGTTTACGTTGACGAGTCTAACTACAACGTCGCGGCAACAGCAATTTCAAAAATCAATGCCATGACTGCAAGCCTCTCTAAGAAATTTTTTGGAGGCTTAGAGGTGGAGCAGAGGTTTGTATTCACCACTAAATCGAGGATGATAGACTTCATCGCTCCAGCCATCATTGGTGTTGTGATTCAGATGCTGACTTTAATTCTTTCATCAAGCTCGATTTCGAGGGAGAGGGAGGAGGGGACACTTGAGCTGATTTTCTCCACACCGCTTAGCAGTTCTGACCTAATAATAGGAAAATTCTTGGCGATAACAGCTTTAATAACGGTTGATGTGTTTATAGTCGTCGCACTCGCCCACTACGCCTTCGATGTTGAGGTGAGGGGCAGTTTGCCCCTTCTCCTTTTCACCCAGTTTCTATTCCTGACGGGAACGATAGGGGTTGGGTTGATCATCTCAGCTTTATCTCAAACGCAGCTTCAGGGGATTCAGGCGTCAATGATCTTTGGTCTTGTTAGTATTTTTCTGTCTGGGTTTTTTTATCCGCTCGAAAGCATGCCTGAAGGGGCGAAGACTATCTCCTACTTTGTTCCTCTTACCTATGCCAACATCGCCTTCAGAGAGGTGATGGTAAAGGGGAACGGAGTAGAGGTGATTTTTCCACAGATTGTTGTTTTGTCGGTATACACACTTATGAGCGTAGCAGGAGCTATTTTAGCACTGAAAAAAGTAATGGGAGGTGGTTCAAGTGTTTAGAAAATTTTTTGCAGTTTTTCTGGTTCTTATTGCAGTTCAGACTGCTTTGGCCGTGGAGGCAGAGGATGAGCCGGAACTGGCAGCTTATTCAACGAACACCATTTTAAAGGCAGGAGAAATTAACGAACTCAGAATTGTTTTGATGAACACTGCAAAGCCCGAAAACGTAATGGGTGGGAGCTTGGAGAGAGAAATTATTCAGAATGCGACCTTAACAGCTTACAACCTCGAAATCTGGCTTGTGAGTGAGGATTTCGACGTCAAGAGCGGCAAAATTTACCTCCAGTCTCTTCCACCTTCGGCGAGTGTTACTTTGCCATTTCTCGTGTCTGTGCCTGCAACATTCTCTGGAGAGAGCGTTGTTAAGCTGAAGGTCAAGTACGAGAGGGTTAGAAGTGTAGATGTTGTTTGGAATGGGAGCAACTACACAGCTGAGTACGACTACACCGAAGAGTCAGAGGAGTTTGAAATAAGGGTAGAAGTCCTTGAGGTGCTAAAACCCGATTTAATGGCTGTGCTGCTGACGCCGGAAATTTACAGCGGAAACTTCAACAGACTGTCAATCCTTCTTGCTAACACAGGATTGAGGGAGATGAAAAGTCTGACTGTCAGGATTGAGGGTTTTGAAGATGTTAGTCCGTCGGAACTCTATGTCCCATCTCTCCCACCATCCTCTTCAGTGCAGATTGATTTCAGCGTTTTTGCAAAGAATGAAACGGAATTCAAGGTTGTGGCACACTACACTTACTTTGATGAGGGTAAACTTGTTGAAGAGAGCAGGAAGATAAATCTGTCAGTTGAGATTAAAAATCTCGGTGGAAGGGTTGAGATCATACCTGAAAATCCTGAAATCCAGAGAGGACGTGGAATTCTGGACTTGGCAGTCATGAACACCCACCTAAATCCGGTTTCCCAGTTGAAAATAAAAATTGAGGCTCCTGACGAATTTGATCTGAGTAGGGAGGAAGTTGTTGTTGGAACTTTACCAGCAGGTGGTGTTGTGAGAGTGCAGATTCCCTACTCCTTGGACGATGATGCGTTAAGCGGTAATAAGGTCTGGAATCTGAACCTGAGCTACATACTTAACACTCAGAAGCTTGAAAAAAGACAGGAAAGCAGATATATTGTCTTAAATCTTGGAGATGATCCGTATTTTGTTGTTACAAACAAACCCACTGTATATCATGGTGAGAACATAGTCAAGTTTGAAGTTGAGAATACGGGCGGTTATGCAGAGGACATTCACTTCAAACTCCTTCCAAGCCCTGGATTGAGGGTTAAGATGCCTGAAGCCTTCCTTGAGAGGGTGGGTAAAGGTGAATCCTTCAGCATCAGCTTCTACGTTGATGTTGATGAAGATGTTATTCCTAATGAGGAGTACAGAGTGGAAATCAGGTGGGAAGCAGAAAATCAGGCTGGAAAGGATGTTGAGGATAGTGTTTATGGATACTTAGTGGTTGAAGAGCGACCGTGGCTGGAGAAATACTGGGGTGTGTTGGTTTTGGTGATGGCGATCGTCATAGTTGTAGGAGTGGGGGTTTCAAGAAAAAGAATGGGCAAAACTTAAATTTTCAGCACTTAATTTCAAACGAATGATAGACAAAATCATATCAAGGCTCATCTCGATGGGAGCAGATTTAAGCTCTAAGAACGCGATAAAAGGAGCACTCAAGATTCTGGGAGAGGACGAGGGTCTTGCAGACCTCGTATACATCATAGTAAAGAACAGAGCATACAGAAAGGATTGGGAAAATTTGCCTCCTTCCAAAAGAGTCATATTTTTGCCTCAGTGCCTCAGGAATTCAAAGAATTGCCAAGCGGAGCTTACCGAAAAAGGTTATGTATGCAAAAAATGCGGCTCCTGCGATGTTGCAGAAATAGTGGAGTTTGCTGAAAGTCTCGGTTACAGGCACATTTACATAGTTCCGGGCGGAAGTATGGTTTATAGAATACTGAAAGAGGTGGTAGCTGAGCTGGACAGCTTTGCAACTCTTGGTGTTGCGTGCGTTCCTGAACTCTGCGAGGCGAGTGAGAGGCTTTCAATGAAGGGTGTGCCTCACCAGTGTATCCCCCTCAAAAAGACAGGTTGCGTTGATACGGAGGTTGACGTGGATGAGGTTAAGAGGTTTCTGAAAACGGGATTTTCGGATGAAGAAGAGGGAGCTGGAGATAATCCTTGAAAATTTGAAGGGTTTTGAAAGTCCTAAAATCCAGCTTGAGCAGTATGTAACTCCCCCAAGCCTTGCTGCTTTTATTGCTGTAAATGCCAGACTTAACGGTGACCTAAATACCGTTTTTGACCTTGGATGCGGAACAGGGGTTCTTGCAATAGCTGCATCTCTGCTTGGTGCTTACTCTATTGGGTTTGATATTGATTTGGAAGCTTTGAAGATTGCAAAAAAGAACGCCTTGGAGGTTAACACAGATGTGGACTTTGTGCGTACGGACATTCGGAGACTGGAAACCAAAGTAAGGGGGACGGTTATAATGAACCCCCCTTTTGGAATCCAGAAAAGGCATGCTGACAGGCCTTTTCTAAAAAAGGCATTCGAGATTTCTAAGGTGGTTTATAGCGTGCATTCAGCAGGCAGCGTGGATTTTGTCAGAAAAATGGCCTTAAAGAATGGATTCAGGGTTACACACGTATGGATGTTTTCGATTCCGCTGAGAAAAACTTATTCTTTCCATGAAAAAGCATTTAAATATATACCCGTAGAGGTATTCAGGATTGAGAAATATGAAAATTGTAATGCCGGGGGATAGAGTAGGATCAACAGAAGAATACATCAAGGGTAGAGGTGTTTACGAGGAGAATGGAGAGCTTTTTGCAGCGGTTGCTGGTTATCTCGTTATAAAAGATAGGGTGGCAAGCGTTGAGAGTTTTTCCAATATCCCTGAAGTTATGAAGGGTGACGTTGTACTTGGCAGGGTTGTTGATGTCAGGAATACTATGGCTCTTGTCGAGGTTGTTAGTAAGAAGGGAGAGGAGAGAACTCTCACCACTCGCAGTCTTGGCTTGCTCCATATCTCCAATGTTGATGAGAAGTATGTGAAAGACATCTCGGAGGCGGTTGGTTATCTGGACATAGTCAAGGCGAGAGTTATTGGCGACAATCTAAGGCTATCAACAAAGGAGGAGGATATGGGTGTTCTGAAGGCTCTTTGCAGCACATGCAGAAGTGAGATGATCCGAGAGGGCGACATGCTTAAATGCCCTGATTGCGGTAGGGTTGAGAAGAGGAAAATATCGAGTGATTATGGAAAGGGTGAGTGGTAAAATGGAGGTTAAGATCGTTGAGATTGGGGACGACTTCGTAAAGCTGGTACTCAGGGGAGAGGGACACACGTATCTCAATCTTCTCCAGCACTACCTCTTGGAAGATGAAGACGTGATTGTGGCGAGGTACAACATCCCCCATCCTCTCGTGGGAGAACCACACCTTTATGTCCGGACAAAGGGTAAAAATCCGCTTGAAGTGATTAGAAGAGCAAATGAAAAAATTGTTGAGGCATGTAACACTCTTATCGAGCAGATTTAGAGCAGATTTAGAGCTCAGAACTCAAAACCCTCATCACGAGTCAGAGGGGCCCTTTCATCATCGCTAATCAGACTTTTTCTCGCGGCTTTTAACCTTATCACAAAGGTTGCACCATGCGGCTTAGTATCCTCAATCCAGACTTTTCCACCATATCGGTCAACAACCTTCTTGACGATGTATAGTCCCAAGCCTGTTCCCGCATCCTCACCAAACTTAAAACCTTCTTTGAAAACCTCACTCCTTATTTCTGGTTCAATTCCCAATCCGTAATCTACAATCTTTATCTCCGCTTCATCCTCAAACTCACTCAGCCATACGTCAATCTTCTCCGTTCTTCCATGCTTTATTGCGTTCGAGATAATATTATCCATAACAGAATGTAACGCCTCATCTGCCATCACAAAGCAGAAACCGTTTATGTTTATTGGGACAGAGTAGGACTTTGCCACGTCTTCAACTACCCTTCTGACGTTTATGGGCTTTAGCCCCTCACCCTCAGTTATTACTATTTTTTCGAGTTCTCTGATCTTCTCTATATAATCGCTGCTTTCTTTTACAGCCTTTAATGCTTTTTCAAGCAAAGATTCGTTTTTGGTCATCATGAAGGTCTCTATGTAACCTGATATAATCTGCAGCTTGTTCAGGATGTCATGCCGGAGCATTCTGTTTGTCAACCTGAGAATCTCCTGAAGCTCCCTTACCTTCTCATATAGTTCAGCGTACTTCTTTCTCTCCGAGTCAAGTTCATAATAACTCAGAAAGGTCACTTCTTTGCTGTAGATATGTCTGATTCCTGAGAACATCAGTGTTGAAGCGGCTAAATATAGGAATATGGTGAGATCAAATCCCGAAACTTCAAGAATTTTTAGAAAGATAAGATAGTCCACAACGTATTTTACTGAGAAATACCCAGATAGAAACCCGTAATACGTAAGGGTCTCCGTTTTGAAGTATTCAGAAAGGAAAATCAGCAGTAATGATAAAACAATTATGTCACAAATTAAATTTCCGACCAAAAGGTAATCAGAAAATTCTGCTATACCTCTAAATGACGTGACAAGCAAAATGATCATGATGGTGGTAGCAAGAACAGGGAGGACGAAGTGTTTCACGTCAAGGTAACGGGCTTCTCTTACAGTCTTCCAGATTAAAAAGCTTATTACAGGAAAATTTGCCACCAACGAGACTGGTATAAAATATTTGAGGTGATCGAGTGTCAGAAGGAAGTAACCTCTGGTCCAAACAGCCTGTCCAACTGTAGTTACAGCGAAGATATTCAGGGAGAGGAAACCTAGCAGTGAAAGAAACAGCCCCCTTCTTTCGTCTTTTGAAGACCTTGCGAGGAAGATCGTCATGACTGCTGAAAGGGTTAAAAGTAAGAGGATGTAGATATAGACAGAACCGAGGTATAGATCATTGGGAATGAGGTTAAACTTGTGCACTATAAATGGGATTGCGCCGATAAGGGTAAATACCCCCCAAGATGTGTAGATTCTCATTATAGTAATTATGTTTAAGTAACATAAATAAATTTATCGGTTTGAAGTTCGAAATATAAAAAATTATTATGTGCATATATGCAACAAAGTTTTTTTAACGTGGTAAAGGGAATGGACAATGGCCTACGACGACCTTCGAGAATTTTTGAATAAACTCGAAGAGGAG